>ENA-OPZD01000047-OPZD01000047.1-human-gut-metagenome-genome-assembly--contig:-NODE-47-length-56162-cov-8.835549_pt1 | contig 56162 bp, 47 predicted proteins | sample MGYA00242479_ERZ504495 | MGnify/ENA primary metagenome ERZ504495 (study PRJEB26092, sample SAMD00036286) | human gut metagenome | host: Homo sapiens | study: EMG produced TPA metagenomics assembly of... | reverse complement strand
ATTCGCGGCTTTGCGTAAGTTGATGGCTATGGTGAGCGATTCATGCGACGTCGACTGCGGATGGGCCATCGGTACATCCCGGCATAAGGCGTGTCCCCGCTACACCAGCATCGAGAATAGGGCCATTCGTGGATTGGCAAACAGAACATTGCCGACGAACGACCCACGGCAGGCGCGTGCGATGAACATCGCGTAGCGATACAGGTTCATGGCATCTCCTTGATGGGGTCTTCGTACGGCAGACATCGAGAAGCTTATCATCATTCAAATCGACGGTGAAACCCACGCATGCCTGACAATACACAAAATCTTCACAAAAGGATTGGGCTTACCGCATACGCTCCGCCTGAATAACGGTCCGGGGATGAATCAGGGGCGAGCTAAGGGTTGCATCTCGTGTTTCCGTCATGATTTCTGGCAAAATAGTGAAGCTGAACATGCGCGGAATCGACCGGAATCGGAAAGGGACTAATCATGCGAGTTCTCGGCAATATCCTGTGGATCATTCTTGGTGGATTGGCCATCGCAATCGGATGGGCATTGGTGGGACTGATTCTGTGCATCTCCATCATCGGCATCCCGTTCGGCATTCAAGCGTTCAAGATGGCGGGACTCACCTTGACGCCGTTTGGCAAAACCGTGCAATACGGCGGCGGAGTCGGCTCTGCCTTGGCCAACATCCTGTGGGTGGTGCTGGTCGGCTGCTGGATGGCGCTCGGCTATCTGGGTGCAGGCGTGCTCAACTGCATCACCATCATCGGCATTCCGTTCGGCATCCAGTCGTTCAAAATGGCCAAGCTCGCGCTCTGGCCGTTCGGCGCACAGATCTACAGTCTGTAACAATTGTTTCTGCAGTAGGTCCGGTGCAGCGCATTATCATCGTGCGTTGCACCGGACTTTTTTATATACAACAGGCATTTCACACACCGTGATTTGACGGATTCGGACGTAAGACCTTATGGTGTGCACACCATGATTCAACACATCGCATTCAGCAGCAACGGCGTGAACGAACACGCCAAGCGTCAGCAGATGAACCTGCCGGCGATGCTCGAATGCGCCTTCAAACAGGGTTTGCGCACTGCTCAGTTCCAGCCAATAACCGGAAACAAGCGCAGCCTGCTCGCTGCCAAACAAATCTGATCAGTACACCACTCATTGGCGCATAGCTGAATCATTGCCGGTGATATCGAGCCGACTCATTCGCGCCATGCCTCATATACGCACCTGTACGAGCATGTGTTCTTGGCATCGTCGCAACTCAATGCACCGCAACAAAACCCCATTGCATACCATCACATATTCAGAAAGAACAACAGATCATGAAGTATTTCACTACTGACACGCATTTCGGGCATCCGCTGGTCAGCGTGCTGCGCGGATTCACCACGTTCGACCCTGGGCACACGCAGTATGACGCTCTCCTCTCCTCGCAAGGACGCAAGGCCGCCGAGGATTGGGCGAAGGGCGTGGTGCTTGACGATTCCCGGCTCAATTTCCGCAAGGCCGCAGACACCGATGCGCACGATGAAGCAATCGTGGCCAATATCAATCGGATTGTCGGCGAGGACGACGAGCTGTGGATTTTGGGCGATATCGGATACCGAACATCGGTCCGGCATCTGAAGAGCTGCCTGCGTCAGCTGCGCTGCAGGCATCTGCACGCGGTTATCGGCAATCACGATGACTGGTGGCTGGACGATGCACCCGCGCGAGATCTGTTCGAATCGATTGAGCCGAACAGCACGGCGGAGCTGACCGGTCTCGGAATTGGCCGCCCGCAGGCAACGGAGACCGTCAATCTATCGCATTTCCCCTACCGTGAGGATCTTGCCTATGGCTGGCCGGATGATGCCGTACGTTTCCGCGATCAGGCATTGCCGTTCGACGGACATCGTCTGCTGTATGGTCACACGCACCAGCTGTCTCCGGAGGGCGCACGCCACGAAGCCTCAACGTTGGACTGGACGCATGGAATCTGCAACCGGTAAGCGAAACACAGATTGCCGACTGGTTCCATGCACACGCGACCGATTCAACGCACGTATCACCGCTGGATATGCCCGACTCCCCCGGGCCGGCGCCCATTGACTCCGCCGCACAGCAGGAACCAGGCGGCTCGGTTTCGGCAGCCGAATCATAATACAAGCAATATTGGGGCGAGCAGAACCTTATGCCATCGCTGGCACCTGTCTCGCCCCACAGCACAACGAAAGGAGCTTGGCTATGGCAAAGCTCATTATTCTGCGAGGACTGCCCGCTTCGGGCAAGTCCACGTGGGCACGCTCATGGTGTGAGGACCCCGCCAACACGTGGCCGCATTGCGTGATTTCTCTCGATGACATTCGGCTCATGATCGCCGGCTCGGCACAGGTCCGAAACCGACTGCAATCCGAGCACGGCAAGCGATTCAATGACATGGTGGTTGCCATGGGACGGCACATGATTGCCGACGCATTGGATGCGGGGTGGGATGTAGTGGCGGATGCGCAACACGCTAATCCCCGGTATGCAGCCGAACTGGCGCTACTCGCTCAACGTCATGGCGCACTGTGGGAAACGAGGGATTTTGACGTTCCTCTAGACGAATTGTTGCGTCGCAATGCGGCGCGTGATACCGCTGACCGTGTTCCGGAAGATTACATTCGTTCGTCCTGGAAGCATTTTCACACCGCGATGTTCCGCCCGTTGGAACCGGGCGATCCGAATGGAAACCTGTTGGAGCGTATGCGTGCAATTTCACTGCAGAGGCATTTCGTGAACATCGGTGGACGGATCGCACCATCAATGCGCGAGGGCTTTTTATCGGCGGCAACGGTCAGGTGGTGCAACGCGGGTTCGAGAAGTTCTTTGCTGTGGACGAGACGGAGGAGACATCGTTCGCCCAAGTCGTCAATCACGCTCAAGAACATCCAGAGTCGTTGCCCGTGCGCGTTGAGCGCAAGGAGAACGGATTTCTCGGGCTCGTGGGCGCGGCGGGAACTCCTGGATTGTTCCGCTTCTGGTCGAAGTCGGGGCAAACGGATTATTCCGCGCTTATCGAGCGCCCGTTTCCTTCAGATTCAGCGGTACGTGCCGAATTGTGGCGTATGTTGCATGAGTGGAATGTCACGGCGGCGTTTGAAGTCATCGATCGCGAGTCCGACCGGCACATCGTTGGATACGAATCATCCGGGCTGCGCTTGCTGCATTTGATTCGTAATGCCGAATCGTTCTCCATCGATGCCGCTCACGAGGAAACGTTCACTCTTGCCGGCGGCTTCGTGCGGCCGGAAACGGTGGCGATCTGCCATTCGCCGGAAGAAGTCGCCCAGGCAATCGGCGACGCCAAGGCAAGCCCGCGTGAAGGCGTGGTGCTATATTTTGCCGACGGTTGGATGGTGAAGGTGAAGTCAGACCGGTACAAGTTGGTCAAGGCGATGCGCCCTCTTATGCAACGCGTGCTGCTGCGTGGTCGTTCCTTCAACAAGTCCGGCGACATTGCCGATTTGGCTCGCCGTATCATCGATTACGCACACGAACACCACATCGACCTGGCCTACGAGCGGCAGGCATTCGGCGAGCGCGATATCGATATGACCAAGGTCAACGACATCGTGGACCACGTGCGGTGACTGCTGAGTTCTAGCGCAATATCTTCTGACCAACGTATGTATCACGAAGGCATGTGTCGTGAAAGCATGTATTGCGCTAGAACCAAATCATTCTCGTTGAGGCCGGATAATGAATCTCTATGCTTTGAACATGACGCACCATATGCCGGCATTTCCTTGCGCGAACAACTGTTCATTACGAACATTGTACTGATGCCGTTACAGAACAGAAAAGGGTGCTGTCCTACTTTGCTGACGACGTTGCATTGAAACTCGACTCATGCCATGTGTTCTACACTCCGAACGTGGGGATCCGAGGCGTATCCAGCTACGAGCACAACTTCGATTTCCTGTTCCAGCGTAGCGCTAACCATCCGACCCGGTTCTGCCAGGCACCGAACCGATTCGACAAGGACGCCGTGAAAGACATCATGTTCGGTTGGGATGACACGAAGAAGGATCCCAAGCGCAGGGATTCCCGGCTGATAGTCATCGGCGACGACCGGCAGACGCCGTTGCAGCGCGGCGCGCTCACCGCGTTCCGCAACTACGGTGTGCCGTTATCCCCTACTCCAAATTGGAAGAGCGGGCTCCCGTGGAACTCGCCGCGTAGCTTCCGAGCCATATAAGGACTCATCCCGACGACTCACCGCGAGCACCGGGATGAGTCCTTGGTTCTTGTGTTTCGCCATATGATTGAGTCATGTCGGACGACAATGTCCGGCACGAAGGGAGACCAATCATGAAAAAGGCAATCGCGCTGCTTGTTGCGGCGATGTTGCTTACCGGCCTGTCCGCTTGCGGGGGAAGCACTACGGCCGATGCGCCGGCCAAATCCGATGGCACGTCAAAGACCGAGACCAATAAGGAAGAGCCCAAACCCCAGCCGGCCGATCTGACCGGCACATGGAAGCAGACCAATTCCAACGACCCGAGCTCATACATGGAAGCTACCATCAGCGGCGACACCATCGAGGTCGACTGGATCGGCACCGACACCAAGAGCCTCTACTGGAAGGGCACCTATCAGGCACCGGCCGCAGCCGGCGATTGGAAATGGACCAGCCAGGACGACACCGAGACCATGGCCAGCGCGCTCCTCGCCTCGCAGGATGCCACCAAGGACTTCACCTACAGTGAGGCGGACGGCGTGAGCTGGGAGACCACCGCGCTCGGTACCACCATCACCGTCAAGACGGCCAAGCAATAAATCCCGTGTCGGGCGGATCAAGCCTAACACGAAACCGCCCCGGTCGCTCTTTGCGAGCGCCGGGGCGGCCCTGCGACATATCGACGATTAGACAATCTGTCGCATTTTCTTGACTGCCGCCCACATGACCGTCTATCATCATTTATAGATCAGCGACAAGAATACACAGGTATCCTTCCCCTCGAAGGATCAGCTGGTCGTATTATTGGATTTTGGCCTGTCCTTCATCGAAAGTCGGCTTCATGCCGTCGTCGTCACAGCACGACTAGAGTTGAGACGGGCCATCTATTCCTTCTACCATTCAGGTTGCGCCCATCCGTCGAAGTTGATGGATGCTCTGGTCAGAGGATTGTATTTCGGCCGATAATAGTTCTTTGATTTGAAATATCTGCTGGAATCATAAACATCATGGACCAGCACAATCTTCGGTTCAAGAAGCCCGAAGAACTTTTCGTCTCCCTTCTCGTACACTCGCTGGACCGTCCATAGACTGTAGTCGGCGAGCGCCAAGAGAATTTCGTGATCATACGGTTGGACGTTGAATTTGGTGGTGTTTCGCAATTCATGCGTTACCGTGCCGCGACGGCTGCGCTGTTGCGCGATGTCCACGGCATGCTGAAGGTTGAGGTTCGATGTGCTGCTGCCTCGTTCCGCGACGTCGAGAATCAACGGATCTATCTTCCCTGAGTATTTGAGTAGATGGGACATGAGGTCGGCGTAGAATTCACGTGGTTGTTCGTTGTGCCTCTGCTGATAGATCGCCGGTATCTTACGGCCCACAACTACTCGTGCGGAGAAGTCGATCTCCTGCGCCATGAGTTTGAGGAATTCATAGCGTAGTTCCGCAGGATCTTTGCTGGCATGCGGGTAGAAGCCGTGCCATCCCTCCTTTGTTCTCTTTTGGACGCTGGGAAAGCTCTGGAAGAATTTGCTGCTGTTGATCTCCTCACAAAAACCGTCGATAGTCGCACGAGCATCGTCGAGGGGACTTTTCACATGTACGAGCCCGATCATGAAGCATCGGGAAACTCCGTCCATCCCGATGGAGGAGGTTTTGCGGCCCCGCTTCCCGGAATGGAAGGTCATGTCACCGGCCTCATCGATAAATCGATGATGGTCCTGTGGCCCGTCTACTTTCTTTATGCTCATGCGGACAAGTCTACTATGCGTCACGTTCGTCATTTCCCCTCCTCGATGACCTGCGCGTCTATCACATCCCTCTCGTCGTGCAGGTCAGGGATGGCTCGGTCGAGGAGCGCGGCGAGACTGGCCGCGTCCCTGTGGGTGTAGTGGTTGGTCATGCTGATGCTGGTGTGGCCCATGATGGCGGTTCTGGCGTCGTCGGGCATGTTGGCGCGGGCGGTCATGCTGGCGGTCCAGTGGCGTGCGCTGTGGATGGTGACCGGCGGGAGGCCGGCGGCTTTCAAGGCCTTGTTCCAGTTGTAGCGTTCGGTGCTGCTGCGCACGGGGTTGCCTCGTGAGTTGGTGAATATGAGGTCGCGTGGGCCTATGTCGAGTCGTTTGATGCGCGCCCACAATCGTTGCCACAGGCTCGTGGATATGGGTACGAACCGGTGGGCGGCGTGGGTTTTGGGTGTGGTGAGCCACAGGATACCGTACAGGTGCTCGGCTTTGAGCCAGGCGGGTATCACGGCGTCCTCCGGTTTGCCGTATTGCTGGATCTGCTGCTGCACGTTGATGCCGGGCACGCCGTCGCGTTGTTCGAGCTCGTAGGGCATGAGCGCGTAGCGTTCGCCTTCCCTCATGCCGGCCGCGAACGCGAGTTCGAACAGCAGCATCCAGGATTCGTCAACGTCCACGGTCAGGGCCGGTCCGCGTCGTTTCGCTCCCCGGTTGGGCACGGCCTCGATCAGCTGCTTCGGCTGGTCTGGCGAGAGGATCCTGGTCTCGGTGGGCTCCACCCTTGGCGGCTTGACCCTGCGGCACGGATCCACGGGGATGAGCTCCTCGAGTTCCGCCTGGTCGAGCATCATCTTCAGGCTCACGAAATGGTCCTTGAGCGTGGAGGGCGCGAGCCGTTTGGAAAGCACGCGCATGCATTGGCGGATATGGTCAGGGGTCAGCTCGGTGAGGCGGATACAGCCGATGACCTCCATGCACGCATGAATCCTGCCGGCGCGGGTGCGGTACGTGGTGGGCTTGACGTTGAGCCGGTATTCCTCCAGCCACCGCTCCGCGTAATCCTTCAGGTACGGGCTCTTGGCGCCGGGCAGCAGGCCGGTGCGTTCCATCTCGGCGACCTTCGCGTCGAACCGTTCGCGGGCATCGGCCTTCGTGCGACCCTTGGCCGAGACATAGCGTCGTTTGCCCGTGGCGGGGTCGCGGCCGACCTCACGCCGGAACTCCCACGAGCCATCCTTGCGGTGGATGATGCTTCCCGCACCCTTCGTGCGTCGTCTGCCGTTCGTCGCCATGATGTTCCTCCCTTGTCGGGAGCGCCTTCGAGCATCCGCTACAAGCGCCCTCAAAAAGGGCACTCTATTGGCACACTATCCGGGCCACAAACGGCCAGATAGCGGCATAATCGGCCATTCTTCAATAATCGAAAAACGGCGCAATTCCACAGTTCCGAAAACTCGAAAACGTTGGAATCACGCCGTTTTCTGGGGTGTTCACACCCTACTTGGACACATTGAACTTGAACTCCACAATATCTCCGTCGGCCATGACGTAGTCGCGGCCCTCCTGACGGAGCTTGCCTTCCTCCTTGATCTTGGCCATGGAGCCGTCGGCGGCCACGAAATCGTCGTAGGAGACGATGTCGGCCTTGATGAAGCCCTTTTCGAAGTCGGTGTGAATCACGCCGGCGGCCTGCGGGGCGGTCCAACCCTTGTGGATCTGCCAGGCGCGCACTTCCTTGACGCCTGCGGTCAGGAAGGTCTGCAGGCCGAGGATGTCGAAGCCCACGCGGGCCAGCTGGTCGAGACCGGACTCGCTCAAGCCAGCGTCGGCCAGCATTTCGCGGGCATCCGCCTCGTCGAGCTCGGTCAGGTCTGCCTCGAACTGAGCGTTGAGGAACACGGCCGGAGCCGGAGCCACGGATGCGGCGAGCTTAGCCTGCAGGTCCTTGTTGGCCAGCTCGTTGTCGTCCACGTTGAACACGTAGATGAACGGCTTGGCGGTCATCAGATGCAGGTCGTAGACGGAATCCTTGTCGAAGCGGCCTTCGCGTGCGGCCTTGTCGAGCGTCTCGCCGGCTTCAAGGATGGTCTTTGCCTGCTTGACTGCGTCCATGTAGGCCGGCTCGATCTTCTTGCCGCGCAGATCCTTCTCCAGCTTGGGCAGCGCGTTTTCGATGGTCTGCAGGTCGGCGAGGATCAGCTCAGTGTTGATGGTGTCGATGTCGTCGGCCGGATCCACCTTGCCGTTGACGTGGACGATGTCGTCGTCCTCGAAGGCGCGCACGACCTCGCAGATCGCGTCCGCCTCGCGGATGTTGGCCAGGAACTTGTTGCCCAAGCCTTCGCCTTCGGAGGCGCCCTTGACGATGCCGGCGATGTCCACGAAGGTCACCGTGGCCGGCACGATCTTCTCCGTGTTGACCAGCTTGGCCAGCACAGGCAGACGATCATCCGGAAGCGGCACGATACCGGTGTTCGGCTCGATGGTGGCGAACGGGTAGTTTTCGGCCAGCACGTTGTTGCGGGTCAGTGCGTTGAACATGGTGGACTTGCCGACGTTGGGCAGTCCGACGATTCCGATAGTAAGAGACATGATTCCAAGTCTAGGGAGAAGCTGGACACCTTGAACCTGCATGTGGTGAACCGGCCATATGCAAAGGCCTCCGAGCATACGGCTCGAAGGCTTTGACTGTGATATGCGAATATACGCGAACTCTGATTGGCAGTCAGCCGACGATGGCATCGACGGCGTCGATGACCGAGCCGCGGAAACCGTCCTTTTCGAGCTGGGCGACGCCCTTGATGGTGGTGCCGCCGGGCGAGCACACGGCGTCCTTCATGGCCCCGGGATGGGTTTCGGTGGCCATGTAGAGCGCGCCGACACCTTCGACCATCTTGGCGGCGAGCCGGTAGGCGGTGGCTCGCTGCAGACCGTACTGCACGCCGGCGTCGCCCAAGGCCTCGATGTACATGTCAGTGAAGGCGGGCGCGCAGCCGACCACCACCATGGCGATGTTCATATGCGCGGTGTCCACGCGCTCGATGAGGCTGATCGGCCCGAACAGCTGCTCGAAGGTTTCGGTTTCGTCGTCGGTCAGGGTGTTGACGGATTCGGTGACGAGCACGCCCTTGCCCACAGCCATCGGAGTGTTCGGAATGGTGCACTGGATATGGATGTCCGAAGAGTCAACGGATTCGCCGTCTTCGGTGGCGAACAGGTCCTGGTACTTCTTGAGATTCCAGCCGGCGGCGATGGAGACGACGATCTTGCCCGGCTTAGCAAGTTCGTCGGCCAGCGGCTTGACAACGGCGGCAATCTGGTAGGGCTTGATGGCGATGATGACCACGTCAGCGGCCGTCACCACTTCCAGCGCATTGTGCAGCGGGCGCACGCCAAGTTCGGCGGTGGTCTTCTCAAGCTTGTCGTAGTGGGCAGCACAAGCGACCATCTGGCCGCCGGTGACCACGCCCGCGTCAACGAAGCCCTGGGCGATGGCCTGGGCCATGTTGCCATATCCGATAAAACCGATGGTGAGGTTCTGAGTCATACGTTTTCCTTTCGTGCATGTATACAGAGCTCCCTCATCAGAGGGAGCTTGCTTCCTTGAGTCAGAACAGTTCTTCGAGGTCGCCTCGGTTGAGGGCTTCGGTGTAGAGGTGCTTGAAGACGAGCGAGCCGTGCAGACCGTCATGCTCGAATTCGTTGGTGGTCCAGTAGTGGCTGTTACCCACGCGGCTCAAGGTGTCGAGCTGCATACCGGAATCGACATACATGTCGTCGAAGTAAACGGCGGCCTGCAGCGGCACCTCATTGCGGGCCAGCTGTTCTTCGTCATAGATCACGCCGAAGTGCGTGTCTTCCATGAGCAGGTCCATGGCCGGCCTGAACGGGCGTAACGCAGACTCCTGTTCGAACATCCACGGGAACATGGCCTCGCCGGTGAAGTTGAGCGGGCGTCATCAGCACCGAATTCGGGCTTGCCATCGCGCACGCGCTGGGCGGCCCAGCGAATCGGCTGTTCCATCTCACCGTTGGCGTAGATGAACTCCTGCAGCGGCCAGTACAGCGGGCGCGACGAAGTGGCGTTCATCACCTTGGTCAAAAATTCGTCAGACAACGGCGAGTCGGCAGAAGCGGAACCATCGCCATCAAGGAAGGCGTCGTCAAGAATCCAATGGACACGCTCGAAGCTCGGCTTCATGCCAAAGTCGGATCCCAAGCACTGGAAGCGTTCGACGGTGAGCGGGTCGCCGTTCGGCATCAGCGGGAAGCCGTGGGCGGCCATGCCGGCGATCACGCCAAGTCGATGCTCCACATCGGTACCAGCCATCGGATTCAGTACCGAATCGGTGAGTTTGCCAATGAATTCGGCGACTTCCGCAGTAGTCGGCAGCTTGTCGGCGATGGCGGCCACGCGCTCCTTGTCCTGTGGGTAGCGCTCGTAGAACTGAGTCGTCTTGCGCACCATGCGCGGGAAGGTATGCTCGTACACTTCAGCGGCGTCGGCCGGCACGTGCGGGATGCCGCCGGTGGTGAAGCTGGCGATTACGCCGGCCGGGAACAGGGACAGTGTGGTCAGGGTCAGGAAGCCGCCGTAGCTTTGGCCCATCGTCACCCACTTGCGGCCACCGAATTCGGTCAGGCGCAGATGTTCGAAGTCACGCACGATGGAATCGGCAAGGAACTTCTTCAGATAGTCGGCTTGGGCTCGTGCGCCGGCCGCGGCATCATCGTCGTGCGCGGCGGCGATGCGGGCCATGGCGTGCGTGTCCACACGCGAGGAGCGGCCGGTGCCGCGCTGATCGGGCAGAATCACGCGGAAATGCTTGGTTGCCTCCTCAATCCAGCCATCAGAAGTCGGGCTGTTGAGGCGAGGGCCGGCACCGCCGGGACCGCCTTGCAGGAAGATCAGCAGGGGCAGGTCGTCATGCACGTGTTCGGGCGTGGTGACCACGCGATAGAACAGTTTGATGGTTTCCCCGTCGAACGCCCGCCCGGGCTCGTGGCCGGTCCAGTCGAGCGGAACATCGATGGAATGGCCCTCTATGGCCAGTCCGGGCACATAGTATTTGCTCAGCATTGTCATGGTTCAAGACTCTAGTCCATAAATCCTCCTGAAGAGTGATACCGGTTCGTCGCCGGACACGCTAGCATTGTGCGTTATGGAGATGATGGCGCGCGTGAGGGCATGGTGCGCACGGGAGTCGACCCGCACACTGCTATGGGACACGTTGCTCGCCGCGGTGCTGATCGCCGGTTGTGTGCCGTTCAACGGCGTCACCAACCCTGATTCGACGGGCGGCATATTGTTTCCCGCAACTCAGGCGTCGATGACGCTGTGGTCGCTGCCGGTCTTCGTGCCGCTGATGCTGCGCAGGTATTGCCCGGAGCCGGCGGCCTGGCTGTTCGTGGCGCTGACCATCACGCATCTTGTGTTCGGCCCGGCGATCACGTATTTCGATTTCTACGCCCTGATCATGGTGTATTCGGTGATTCTGTACGGCAGTCCCCGACATTCCTGGCGGTTCATCGTCACGGCGTTCGTCATGGGACTGATCACGGCGACGGTCTGGTCGGTGTCTTTCAACGTGGGTCCGCTGTTTGCCGAACCTTCCTCCGGTTCGCGCACCATCCGCGACGGCTGGCTGGCCGATGCCATCACGATGCCCACATGCCCGGCGGTCACCGGCGTCGTGGGGGCAAGCGCCGCCGTCAACTGCGGGGCCAAGATGCTCGCTGACGTCGGCATGGAGGCGGCGCTCATCGAATCGAGCGTGCTGAGCATTATCATCATGGCCTTGTGGCAGCGTGCGCGCAAGGCCACGCTCACGGCCATGCGCGAACGCAATGCTTCCATCGTGGCCCGGGAAGCAGAGGAGACGCATATCGCGGCGCTGGCCGAGCGTGCGCGCATTGCCCGCGATATGCATGATGTGGTGGCCCATACGCTCTCCACAATTATTGTGCAGTCGGATGGCGGCCGATATGCGGGCGCGCATGATCTTGCCGTCGCCAGGCATACGATGAGCACGATTCGCCATGAAGCGGAACGCGCGCAGCGTGATATGCAGCGTCTGTTCAATGTGTTCGGTGCGAGTGGCAGTACCGGATATGCCGACATCGATTCGCTGTTTGATGGCCATCTGGTGGTGTCCCGGCATATGACCGGCAAAGCGCAACCTGACCGGCTGTCCGCCGACGCGGAAACCGCCGTGTTCCGTCTTGTGCAGGAAGCGCTGACCAATACGCGCAAACATGCGGGCGAGGGTGCTAAAGCCACCATCGATGAATTCTGGTCAAACGATGTGCTGTCGATTACCGTATCCGATAACGGCCGTGGCGCGGCGTCTGCAGCAGACGGTCATAAGCCCGGATACGGATTGGTTGGTATGCACGAACGCATTGAGTCGTTGGGCGGCAGCGTGCAGGCCGGCCCAGGGCCGAATGGTGGCTTTATTGTGGAGGCTACGATTCCGCTCTCCTCTGCCGCCCCACAGTCTGGCACCGATGCGGAGGATCCGGTGCTAACCATTATCTCGCGTATACGAGGATTGATGAATCGGGCGCGCCCCAAAGTACTCGACCAAGGAGATACGCGTGAGTCGAACTGGGTGGGTCGATTTGCGCAGTGGACCGAGCGGCACTATCTTCTGATGGACGTTATCGCCACTATCGTGCTGATTGCGCTATTTGATTCCGCCACGTATGGCGATTTGCAAATGATCGGCAATGCCCCGTATTCGCCGAACCGCGTGCTGACTATAGCGCTGACGATTATTATGCTTTCGCCTTTGGCGTTCCGCCGCCGCTTCCCAGAGGGCAGCGCACTGGTCATGGCGATTCTGTCCGCCGTGCAGCTGCTGTTTCTGCCATCCATCCTGACCGTCAACATGTTCGCATTGGTGTCCGTGCATGCCGCCGTGCTGTATGGCCGCGAACATGCGTGGCGCTGGGTCAGCGTGGCACTGGTTGCGGATTCGTGGCTGGCCGGCATCAAGATAATGTCCGGCTGGAACGGCTATGGGATGCTGATTCAGATGCTGCTGCCCTTCAACGGCGAATCGGCGATGTCCCGCTGGCTGCTGGTGCTTTCCGGTCTGATGCCGGGTGGCGTGGTGATGCTGTTTGGCTTTGCCTGCATTGCGATGGCCCGGTGGAGCCGTTCACGCGGTTCGAACGCGCTGGTGCTCATGCAACGCGAGGAAGCGCTCAAGGCCGAGCAGGATCGGCAGAAGGTGCTGGCCGCCAATCTGGAGCGCAATCGCATCGGCACGGCCATGCAGGCCGAGGTATTGAATACGTTGGAATCGGTGATCACGCAAGCCGATGATGGGCTGGCCATGCTGAACTCCGAACCGGCTCCCGATAGCGAGCAGATCATCGCCGCGTTCACGGTCATCGGGGAACGCGGGCGTGCGGCTCTGGCGCACATGCGGCAATTGCTGACGGTGCTGCGTGAAACCGGATTCAGCGACGAGATGCATGAAGGCGCACAACCCGACATGCAACTGCGACCGGCTGCTCCTCTGTCCAGCCAGATGAGGCAGGCGGAATCCACATCTCAGACGGATTCGTCCACGAACATGAACTCAGGGAACAATCAGGGTGTCCATGGAGCGGCGCTCCGATAGGAAACGGATACAGTGGAGAGCATGAACGAGAGCAGAAGCATTCGCGTGATTATTGCGGACGACCAGGAGCTGGTGCGTGCCGGTTTTGCCATGGTCATTGGTTCGCAGCCGGATATGGAGGTGGTCGGGCAGGCACCCGACGGCGCCCAAGCCGTGGCGTTGGCGGAATCCCTGCATCCCGACGTGGTGCTGATGGATGTGCGCATGCCCAGCATGGATGGCATTGAGGCCACGAGCCGTATTACCTCGCTCTCCGCCGCGCCGGGCGACGCGGCCGATTCGGCCAGTCTGGCCGCCGACGCGACCGTCTCGGCCGAATCGGCTGACGACCGGCCGACGCGCGTAATCATTCTGACGACGTTCGATTTGGACGAGTATGTGATGGCGGCCATCAATGCCGGCGCCTCGGGCTTCCTGCTCAAGGACACCGAACCGGAAACGTTGCTCAATTCGATTCGTACTGTATTCCAAGGCAATGCGATTATCGCGCCTTCCGCCACGAAGCGACTCATCGAAAAGATGATGCAGGACGGTTACGCGCAGCATGGTTCGTTGGGTGGAGAAACCACACACTCCGGTGCCGTGTACGGTTCCGCCGGCGGCGTCTCTGGCGGTGCGGCCGGCAACGGTGCTGGCTCGATGACCGGCTTCCCCTCCCCTGCCGGAGCCGCTTCCGACGGTTCCAATACGTCACGCCCGGCATACACCGATCCCGAACTGGATCTGCTTACCGACCGCGAACGCGAGGTGCTGGTGGAGATCGCCCATGGTCTGAGCAATCAGGAGATCGCGGACAAGCTCTTCATTTCTCTGCCCACCGTCAAAACCCATGTGGCACATATTCTGGCCAAAATCAACGCCCGCGACCGCGTACAAGCCGTAGTCTTCGCGTACGATAACGGGCTGGTGTAACAAAGCTCCCTCTGATGAGGGAGCTTATTGCCCTACGCCTCGGCCAAAGCCTCGACGGGTGGCGTCTTGACGGCTCGGCGGGCGGGAGCCACGCTGGCCAGCAGAGCGGCGAGCGCGGCGACGCCGAGCACCACACCGTTGGTAGCCCATTCGAACGGGAACACGGTGTCGCCGTACAAACTAAACACCATGTAGGATCCGAGCCAGCCGAACAGGTACCCAGTACCACTCCCACCACGCCGGAGACGAGCGAAAGCAGCAACGCTTCCACCGCCAGCGAGCGCCGCAGTTGGCCGCGCGTCATGCCGATGGCACGCAAGGTGGCGGATTCGCGTGTGCGTTCGATCACCGACAGACTCAGCGTGTTCGCCACACCGACCAAGGCGATGAGCACAGCCACCGCAATCAAACCGACCAACAATGCCATCATGCCGTTGATCATGGTCTCCCATTGAGTACGTTCGGCCACCGGACCGGTCACGGTAACACCCGCACTGGCGGAGAACACATTCTGCACGTTGGTGAATACGTCGTTCAACGCAACACCCGCGCCTTCGGCGTCAATGCGCATAAGCATGATATGCCCGTCGGCCTTGATCCCACCGTTGGTGAAGTGGCTGGCGTCCACGAAGGCGACCGCGGCGTAGTTGGAGGCGATGCGGCGATAGTCCACCTTCCGCGGTTTGAGCGTCAGCGTCTGTGTGCCGCCGGATTGTCCATTGCCGTTTTCGGCGCTGCCGTTCGCATCATTGCCGGACGGACCATTGGCGGCATCGGCTTGTGCTTCGGCCGCTCCAGCCGTGAACGTAACGCTCTTGTCCAGCGGAATATCCTTGCCTGTAGCGGCGGAATACTTGGGCATCAGTACGGAATCGCCATCAATGGTCACACCGGACAAATCGGAGCGCACCACCTTGCGCAGCGCGTCGACGCCATCCACGCCCACGACCAGCACACTCAGGCTCTTGCCGTCGGCATCCTTCATGGTCATCATGCGGGTCGGCGCGTAGATACCGCGCTGAACGCCCTTGACTTTGGCTGCCTCGCTGGCCTGTTTACCAGTCATATCGGTGCCAGCGGCAATCATGTCGACGCTGTAGCGCGTGGTCAGCGCCTCGTTCATGGTTTGCTTGGCGCTGGCGGCACCGGTGGCGATGGTGGAGACCAGCGTCACGCCGATAAGCAGTGCGGCACCGGTGGCGGCCACGCGGCGCGGGTTCTTCTGAATGTTCGCATGTGCCACTTTGGCGGACGGACCGGCCAGTGCAACCATCGCGCCCACGCCGCGCATGAGCACCGGTAGCCAGAACGTGGCGGAAAGCACCAGCCAAGGAAGATCAATGCACATCCGATGATGGCGGCGAGCAGCACCAGCGGATACTGCTTGTCGGCCATTGAATCACGTCCGGCGATGTTCTCGGACATCTGCCATACAGAGAATGCGCACAGTGCCACGCCGGCCACAATCAGCAGCACGGAAATCACGGCGCGGACCACACCGGCCCGTCGCGTGTCGGTCAGTTCGATGGGTCGCAACGCTTCCAGCGGGGTGACGGCGGTAGCGGAACGCGCAGAGCCTAGCGAGGCAATCACCGTCATAATGATGCCGAATGCCATAGGCACCGTGAACACCGGACCGGATAGCACCAGTCGCATGGTCATGCCGGTGGCTTTCATCAGGCCCGACTGGCATAGTGCGGCCATGAGTCCGATGCCCAGGCCCACTCCCAGTGCGGAGGCGATCAGTCCCAGCACACCGGCTTCAAACAGCACGGAGACATACAGCTGGCTTTTGTTCGCGCCGATGGTGCGCAGCAGGGCGAGTGTGCGGCGGCGCTGTGCCACGAGCACTTGGAAGGTGTTGGCGATGACGAGTGCCGCGACCAGCATGGCAAGTATGCCGAAGCTCAGCAGGAAGATGGTGGTGATGCTGGTTTCGCCCGAGCTCATGCTTTTGACGGATTCCTCGACGAGCGCGGCACGGGATTGCACGCTGAAATGCTTAGGGAGCAGTGTGCTGACCTGTTTCACGGTGGATGCCGCAGCCGTGTCACTGGCATCGTCGATATCGAGATAGACGAGGTAGACAGGCAGGTTGCCGAAATCGTTGCTGCCGGCCATCGCGGTAATAACGTTGTCGGAAAGCACGGAAGCGCCACCGTAGTAGGCGTAGGCACCGTTCGGGTCGTCGGTAAGGCCTACCACGCGCACGGTCATGCCGGAGTCGGCAGTGTTGGCGCCATCGGATGAGACGGACGCACCGGACGCGGCATCGGAATCACCGTCGTGCGAGCTCGTGCCATCGGCGTTCTGGGCCGACTCATCACCAGCGTCACCGGTATTACCGGCCGAATCGCCGGTCTTGCCCGCATACTGCGCCGCCTGCGAGTTGACGGTCACACGGTCCCCTACCTTGACGCCAAGCTGGTCGGCTACGGACTTGGTCAGGGCAATCTCGTTGCTGTCCGCCGGCTGGTCTCCTTGCGTGATGGTGACCGGCAGCAGCGTACGTTTTGCGGCGGTGGTGATGACGTAGCTGCTGGCATGCTTGTTGCCACGGGTTACGGTCACGGAACCCGCGTAGCTGGCGCGCGCGTCCTTGACGCCTTCGGTGGCGCGGATGCGGTCAAGCTGGAAGTCGTTAACCGTGCGCGTGTAGATGTAGTCCTGGTCCTTATCGGTCAGGTCCTTGCCGCTATCCGGGCTGATCACGTAGTTCGCGCCGCCGAGCTGGGCGGTGTTCTGAGCGGCAAGCGCATCGTTCATCGCGTTGCCGAACAGGAAGGTAGCGGCGATGAACGCAGTGCCGATCAGGATGGCGATGCCTGCCGGAATCAGCATCCTGGCGCTTTTCTTCATGAGTTTCAGAGTGATGGAAAACATGGGGGTGTCCTGTCTCTCGCTTTCCGGCTCAGCGAGCGTGCTGGGCGGCGGCGCGGGCATGGCGCATGGTGCCGGTTCTCCCAGCTGGGGGCAATGGAGCGTCGGTGATGGGCAGGTTGGGCACATCCTTTACACCGGCAAGACGGGCGAGCGTGTCGGCGCGTGTGCTGGTGACGGCAGTGCGCGTGGCGCGTTCGCGTTCGGCCATAAGCAGCTCGTTCATCGTTTCGGCAGTGGGATTCGCCTCGTCGGCCACGATCTGTCCGTCGGCGAATACGATGGCACGGTCGGCGTAGGAGGCGGCCACCGCATCGTGCGTGACCATGACGATGGTTTGGCCAAGCTCGTTGACCGAACGCTTCAGGAAGCCAAGCACTTCGGCGCTGGAAACGGAGTCGAGGTTGCCGGTCGGCTCGTCAGCGAACACCAGCTTCGGCTTGGTAATCAGCGCGCGGGCGATGGCCACGCGCTGCTGCTGGCCACCGGACAGTTCATTCGGTCGGTGGTTCAGGCGCTGCTTCAGTCCCAGGGTATCGACGAGCAGGTCGAACCAGGCGTGGTCGGGCTTGTCTCCGGCGAGAGTCAGTGGCATGAGGATGTTCTGTTCGGCGGTGAACATGGGCAACAGGTTGAAGCTTTGGAAGATGAAGCCGATCTTGTGGCGACGTAGCAAGGTGAGCTGCTTGTCGTCCATGCGGGTCAGGTCTGCCCCGCCGAAAAGAATATGCCCGGATGTGGCGGAGTCGAGGCCGGCGAGCGTGTGCATAAGCGTGGATTTGCCGGAGCCGGACGGGCCCATGATGGCGGTGAATTTGCCGCGTTCGAAACTCACGTTCACGCCGCGCAGGGCATGGACCATATTGCTGCCAGCGCCGTAGTTCTTGACCAAGTCGACGGCCTGAATAGCGATGCCGCGCGATGCGGCCAGGTTCTGCACGTTCATAATGTCTCTCCATATTTGGCCGGGCCTTATGCCCGGATGATGATTCCAACTTATGAAGAAATAACGGCGCGCCCCATCGTGCGCCAGACTGAATTGGGCGGTCGGCCACGCGCCGGCCCTCATCCTTGAGGATTATGTCGTCTCAGGTCTCACACTATTCATGCCTCTGCGCAAACAGTGTGAGGCATACAGACGCAAGAAAGCCCGCACTGCATGACATCAGTGCGAGCTTTCTATTCCTTGGGTCAAGCGATCAGGCGGAAGGCACCCCATGCGGCTCGATGATTCGTGATGCACCCCATTAGCATCGCGCCCCTTCTCATCGGGCCGTCAACCTTCCTGTCGACCTCACTTGGCCAAGCCGGAAGCGCGAAGGGCTTCGAAGCCGCCCTTCAGGTCATCGAGGATGTCCTCGATGTTCTCGGTGCCGATGGACAGGCGATGGTGCCTTGGTGGATGCCCTGATCCTCGAGCTCCTCCACTGTCTCCTGGGAGTGCGTGGTGGAGGCCGGGTGAATCACGAGGCTCTTGGCGTCGGCCACGTTGGCCAACAGGCTGAACAGGTGCAGGTTGTCGATGAACACGCGTGCCGCGTCCTTGCCGCCCTTGATGTCGAAGGTGAAGATGGAGCCGCCGCCATTCGGGAAGTACTTCTTGTACAGCTCGTTGTCCTTGCGGCCTTCGATGGACGGGTGGGAGATGGACTCGACTTCCGGAACGGTCTTCAGGTAATCGATGACCTTCAGCGCGTTCTGGACGTGGCGTTCGACGCGCAGGGACAGGGTTTCGGTGCCCTGCAGCAGCAGGAAGGCCGCGAACGGGGACAGGGTGGCGCCGGTGTCGCGCAGCAGGATGGCGCGCACGCGGGTCACGAAGGCGGCGCCGCCGAGGGCCTCATAGAAGTTCAGGCCATGGTAGGACGGATCCGGCTCGGTCAGGGTCGGGAACTTGCCCGGCACTTCGGCCCAGTTGAACTTGCCGCCTTCCACGATCACGCCGCCGAGGGTGGTGCCGTGGCCGCCGATGAACTTGGTGGCGGATTCCACAACGACGTCGGCGCGTGCTCCAGCGGGCGGAACAGGTACGGGGAGGCGAAGGTGTTGTCCACGATCACCGGCAGGTGGTGCTTGTGGGCGATGGCGGTGATGGCCTCGAAGTCGGGCAGGTCGGCGTTCGGGTTGCCGAAGGTCTCGAAGTAGACGAGCTTGGTGTTCTCCTGGATGGCGTCCTCGAACTCCTGCGGGTTCTCGGCGGAGACGAAGGTGGTGGTGATGCCGTCGCGCGGCAGGGTGTGGCGCAGCAGGTTGAAGGTGCCGCCGTACACGTTCTTGGCTGCGACGATGTGGTCGCCGGACTGGGTGATGTTGCGCACCGCGTATTCCACGGCGGCCGCGCCGGACGCGACGGCCAGGCCCGCGGTGCCGCCTTCGAGGGCCGCGATGCGGTCTTCGAACACGCCCTGGGTGGAGTTGGTCAGACGGCCGTAGATGTTGCCCGGGTCCGCCAGTCCGAAGCGGGCCTCGGCGTGGTCGAAGTTGTGGAAGACGTAGGAGGTGGTCTGGTAGATCGGCACCGCGCGGGAGTCGGTGGCCGGGTCGGCCTGCTCCTGGCCGACGTGCAGCTGCAGGGTTTCAAAACGGTACTTCTTGTTGTTCTCGGCCATGGTATTCTCCTTGGTTGTGCTAGGTCGCGAGGATTTTTCCTTGCACCCGCCTGCCGTGTTCGGGCGGTTGGCGAGGTGTTGGTTATGAAGTTACGACGCTTGGGCCGCGCGGCGCAAGCTGAACGTTATCGGACTTGCCTATAAGGGCTTATAAAGCCTTGGAATCATTGACGTGAGCGACTGTCAGAAGTCACGAAAAAGTCGTTGAAATTATCGCGACACGCCGGGCCGCACGCATGCGCTTTCAAGGTCGACTGCGGTCACGGTGATATCGCTGCCATGCCTTTCGCGCATGGCTCAAGTGTCCGTGATGATTGCTTGTTCCACCCGTCACCAAGACGGTTTGCCCGCTCGGTGATGACGTCTGTTTCATTTTTCTGCCGCCCGGTTACATGGTTTACATGACGAACGACTACAGTCAAACATCGCCAATGAATTATTCCGCCAACATGGTGAAGGGATTCGAACAGACATGACCGATGTAACTCTGTATGACCGTGATCCGAACTATATTCCGCGCGTGGCCGCCGTGCACGACATGTGCGGCTACGGCAAGTGCTCGCTGACCGCCGCGATTCCGATTCTCTCGGCCGCCGGCTGCGATGTGTGCCCGGTGCCGACCGCCCTGTTCTCGGCGCACACACGCTATGCAGTGTTCACGTTCCATGACACCACGGATATTCTCTCCGGTTACTTGGATGCCTGGCAGAAGGAAGACGTGGAGCTGGATGGCGTGTATTCAGGCTTCCTCGGCTCCCCCGATCAGGTGGCGATCATTCAGCGTCTCTACCGCGAATATCCGAACGCGCTGCGTCTGGTTGACCCGGTGATGGGAGACGCCGGCGAAATGTACCCCACGTACACACCGGAGCTGTGCGAGGCAATGGGCGCGCTGGCCGATGGTGCCGACGTGTTGATGCCGAACCTCACCGAAGCGAGCATTCTCACCAAGCGTGACTATCCTGGCCAGGATATTGATGAGGCCACGGTTAACGAGCTGCTTGGTGCTCTGCTGGAGTTGGGTGCCAAGAACGTGGTGCTGAAGGGCATTGACCATGGCGATGGCAAAATCGTCAACTATGTGGCCAGCGCTTCCACCGGTGTTGCCGGTAAGATCGAGCTGGCTCATGAGAAGTTGCCATACATGATTCATGGCACGGGTGACGCCTTCGCCTCTGCCCTGTGCGGCGCGGTGATGGCCGGCCGCGGCCTGGCCGAGTCGGCCGAAATCGCCGGTGAGTTCGTGCGTCACGCCATGGTCAGCACCCGTAACCAGCCGCATTTCGAGGATCGTGGCGTCAGTTTCGAACTGAACCTTGGCGAACTCACCGATTTGGTGAAGTGACCGCACCTTGGCTCCCCTCTCCGCTCACTGGGTCTGACGTATTCAGCGAACAATCCGATGGGTTGTTTTTTCGTCACAGGGAAGTCGACTGGTGAGCCTTGGTAAACCTTCTGAACTAATGGTGGATAACCGAGTTTTCATCCACACGTTATCCACAACACGCCAAACCGCGTCATAGTATCCACATTTGCCGGTTGCGCTTGTGCTCTTACATAAGTAACCCGCACAGTGGAATCATGAACGCTTTACCACCTACTCAGCCGACGACGAAGTCCGGCATCGACGCCGGTCTTGCCTTTCACCAGCCCATGCTGGCTTCACCTGATCCGCAGGCAATGCTGCCTTCGGAACGGATTGCGGCCACGATGGGCGACCGCAATCTGACGCCCAAACAGTTCGGCGCGCTCGGCGAGCAGTATGCCGCCGCGTGGCTGGAGGAACACGGTTGGACGACCTTGAGCCGCAATTGGCATACCCGTTACGGCGAATTGGACATCGTGATGCTCAATCCCGAGTACACGGTGGTGTTCGTCGAAGTGAAATCACGCCGGTCCATGCATTACGGATATCCGCAAGAGGCCATTACGCGGCGAAACAGCACAATCTCAGGAAAGCCGCCTGCGATTGGCTACTTGACCGGCGTAATCGGGTGCCGCATTCGGCGGTCCGTTTCGATGTCGTCACCATCGTGCTTCGGGTGGGCAGGCCGCTCGTGCATCACATTGAAAATGCCTTCTGAAGCCCCCCCCAAAAAAACAGCCACGTTGCGAAACACATTGTGAAAGGAGTAGACATGGCTATCGGCAGCACCCTCTCAGTCGGACTGATCGGCCTTAAGGCTTCATCGTCCAAGTGCAGGCTTTCATCAGCCCTGGCTTGCCATACTTCAGCATCATCGGATTGCCGGATGCATCGTTGTCCGAAGCCCGCGAGCGCGTGAAATCAGCGTGTCAAGCCACTGGATTCGGTTGGCCGCAAACCCGTGTGACCGTGAACATGAGCCCTGCGGCCATGCCCAAACGCGGTTCGTCGCATGATCTGGCCATCGCGGCCAGCGTCCTATGTGCGGCGGGTGCCATAGGGCATGATTGCCTAGAAGATACCATTGTGCTCGGCGAAGTGAATCTTGACGGCTCGGTGCTGCCGATTCATGGGCTGCTCCCGATCATGCTGCATGCCGAGGAACGTGGCGTGCGCAAAATGATTGTTCCCCATCGCAATCTTGACGAGGCTTCGATGGTGGATGGACTGGATGTAGTGGGCGTGAGGCATGTGGGTGAGCTCATCGAACTGATGGGCGGCGATGCCACCTATACGATTCCCGATACACCGGTTACCGACGAGACCACCACGGATCAATCGCCCACAAGTCATCCCAACGATTGTGGCGATATGAACGAGGTTCTGGGTCAGGAGCATGCCAAATGGGCACTGCAAGTGGCGGCGGCAGGCGGGCATAATCTCATCATGACCGGCCCGCCAGGCAGCGGCAAAACCATGTTGGCCTCACGTATGCCCGGCATCATGTGCCCGTTGAACGAGGCGGAACAGCTGGAGGTGGCATCGATTCGATCGCTGTGCGGCATACTGCCTCAGTACGGCATCACCGACATGCCGCCGTTCGAGGCACCGCACCACACCGCCAGCACGGCGGCCTTGGTGGGTGGTGGCAGCGGCATCGCCGTTCCCGGCGCAATCACACGCGCGCATCGAGGCATTCTGTTTCTGGACGAGGCACCGGAATTCAGCGCACGCGCCCTGCAGACGTTGCGCGAACCATTGGAATCCGGGTATGTGGCGCTTTCCCGTTCAAAAGGCAGCACCTACTACCCGGCCTCATTCCAACTCATCATGGCGGCCAACCCCTGTCCGTGCGGATACTATTACGGCACCGGCGAACGTTGCGCTTGCCGGGAAAAAGACCGTATACGTTATTTCTCGCGATTGTCCGGACCGATACTGGATCGTGTGGATATTCAGATGGCGGTGCCACCAGTCTCGCGCATTGCCGCGCAAAGCGAGCCAATCGGCGAGTCCAGTGCCGGGATACAAGCTCGTGTGATTCGTGCCCGTCAAGTGGCCAAAGACCGGTTCAGACAGTATGGATGGGTGTGCAACGCGCAAGCTTCGGGCAAATGGCTGCACGCCAATACATCGCTGAAAGCGATGGAATTGGTCAATCGGGCCCTGTCCAATCATCAACTCACATTGCGCGGGGCTGATCGCGCCATGCGTCTGTCTTGGACGCTCGCCGATCTGGCCGGCCGCGTATCCCCCACTGAACAGGACGTCCATCAGGGCATCGAAATGAGAACGAGGATGACATGAGTAACGCTACTGATATCCGGCAATCTGGCGGCACCGCAGGAAGTGTGGATCACACCGATACGAGTCTCGCCGTTTCGCGCACTATTCCCGTACCTCCCACGGATACGTTGTATCGTGCCGCGCTCACGTTCTGTCTTGATGGCGCGGATGTGATGATGTACGCCACGCTCAAAGGCGCGGAAAACGCCGAATCCCTCTGGCATGCGTTGGCGCAATCCCATCCAAGCCAGCCATCTGAAATCTGCGGCCCGGCGCTGTCACGTATTGACCGCATGTTCGTGGACGGCCTCACTCGATGGGGCCGCAAGGCGTCGGCGAACGCGATGCGCTCCTTCCGCAATGCACTGGCCTGCTGGCATAACCGCATGATGGACCTGCCCTCGCAAGACATCATCCAACTGGCCGACTGGTTCACTATGGATGGCACGCAATGGATTATCGGCCCTGGCCATCCATGTTGGCCCTCGCAGTTGGCCGACCTGTCCATTCGCTCCGATTGGGCGCCACCGCTGTGTTTGTGGATCAAAGGCGATCCACGCGCATTGACCAGTTGCGCCAAACCGGTCGGCATCGTCGGTTCACGGGACGTGACCGAATATGGCCGGTATGTGGCACACACCGTAGCCGAACAGGCAGCCGTTGCCGGGCATCTGGTCGTGTCCGGAGGCGCGATGGGCACGGATGCGGCGGCACATTGGGGAGCGTTGAATGCGCTGCACGGCAGAATGCCCGCCAATGTGGGCAAAACCGTTGCCGTATTCGCCGGCGGGCTCAACCATATCGGACCGATGCGTAACCGCACGCTGTTCGAACGCATCGAGGCGCAGGGTGGTGCACTGATCAGTGAACTGTGCCCCGGGACGATTCCCGAAGCCCGTCGTTTTCTGCTTCGCAACCGCATTATCGCGGCCATGTCTTCCACATTGATTGTGACGCAAGCCCGGTTGCGTTCCGGAGCGCTCAACACCGCGGGATGGGCATGCGAATTGCTGCGCGAAGTGTATGCGGTTCCCGGTGACATCAATCAGCCTTGCAACGCCGGGTGCAATAAGATGATCGGCGACCACCGAGCGATGATTCTGTGTGCCGCCACATCCACCGAGGATATATGCCATGAACGGCATAAGCCCGTTATGGCAGCATGCCCAGGCATATCGAAATCCACAGGTCAGGACTCGTCCGAAAACGAGGAGGCCATGGAAGTGCCGGCAACGACTCCGTTATCGCCAGCATCCTCGGAATCATCGGCGTCACAGGAGTCGTCACAAGATTCAGGTCATTCGAAACGTTCGAAGACCAAGCATACTCAGCCTACGCGCACTCAATCCAAGGATGGGCCGGCGAGCGCAACTGCCGATTCCGGTAACGACAAAAGCAAGGGTGAAGAGCTTCCCTCGTCGCATCAGATGCCGGATCTTCGTGTCAAGCCGAAGCCCGATCCCGAGAAGGAAGCCCAACAACGTATCATTATCGCCAAGCTGCCGGAAATGGAACGCACATTAGTGGCATTGATTCGTGAATGCCGTAAACGACATCTCATCGTCACCCCGGACGCACTATTGCGTGTGGCGCGAGAGACGGTACCCGACGAGATTCCCAATATCGGCACCATACTTGAGCTACTCGGCGCATTGGAGCTGAAGGGAGTGATCGAGCGGGATGCCGGCATACTCAAGCTGAGCAGCCGTGTCGGCTAATCGGCTTCCATGACACGGCTCGAAGGCTGTTCGGCGGGTGTGCGAGAATCGAACCCATGAGTCCGAAACGTTTGGAGATATGTATGATGCGGTGATCGTCGGCGCCGGAGCGGCCGGCCTGTCGGCGGCGTTGGGACTGCTGCGCTCCCCCGAGATCACCGAGCTCAAGGAACAAGGCGTGGACCCGAAGATCCTCGTGGTCTCCAAACTGCAGCCGCTGCGTTCGCACACCGGTTCAGCCGAGGGCGGCATCGCCGCGAGCCTGGGCAATGTGGAGTCCGATGACTGGCACTGGCATTACTACGACACCATCAAGGGCGGCGACTGGCTGGTGGACCAGGATGCGGCCAAACTGCTCGCCGAATACGCGCCGCAGACCGTGATCAACCTGGAGCGTCAGGGCGTGGCCTTCTCCCGTACCGAGGACGGGCATATCGCCCAGCGCCGGTTCGGCGGCCACACGCGCGAGTTCGGCGGCGCCCCGGTCAAGCGCGCCGCCTATGCGGCCGACCGCATCGGCCACCAGATTCTGCACGCCTTGTGGCAGCAGTGCGTGGCCGCCGGCGTCGAGTTCGCCGAGGAATGGTATGTGACCGACCTGGTGCTCGCCGACGACGGCAAGCAGGCGGCCGGCATCGTGGCCTTTGACACGCATTCGGGCAAGATTCAGGCCATCCACGCGCGCAACGTGCTGCTTGCCACCGGTGGCGCGGGCCGACTGTTCCACACCACGTCAAATTCCTGGGATCTGACCGGCGACGGCATGGCCTTGACCTTGGCCGCCGGTCTGCAGCTGGAGGACATCGAATTTGTGCAGTTCCACCCCACCGGGCTCGCGCACACCGGCATCCTGCTGTCCGAGGCGGCCCGCGCCGAGGGCGGCATTCTGAGGAACGCCGACGGTGAGCCGTTTATGGAACGCTACGCTCCGGAGCATAAGGATCTGGCCGCACGAGACGTGGTCTCCCGCTCCATCATGGCGGAGATCGACGCCGGTCGCGGCGTCGCCGACCCGAAGGACCCGGATGGTCCGAAGGACTGCGTCTGGCTGGATATGACCGGCATCGACCCCGAACGTATGAAGGAAGTGCTGCCGCAGGTGGTCGAAACCATTGAGCAGTACGCGAACCTCGATCCGGCCAAGGACCTAGTACCCATCAAGCCCACTGCACACTACACGATGGGCGGCATCCCCATCACCACCGACGGCGAGGTGTACCGTTGGGCCGACGGTGCCGTGCAGGTAGTCGATGGACTGTTCGCCGCTGGCGAATGCTCTTGTGTCTCCGTACATGGTGCGAATCGTCTGGGCGGCAATTCTCTGCTCGACGCCTGCCTGTTCGGCACACGCGCTGGTCAGACGATGGCCGCACGCATCGCCGAGAACCCGGTTGACTCCCCCATGGCCGATGATTCGGCCGATGACATGCTGACCGATGCCGCCGATCAGGCTGCCGATTCTCGCAAAGCGGAGCTTGACGAACTGCTCGCCGGGCCAATAGATGATTCAGACGATGGAGTGCCCACCGCCAATCCTTATCAGCTCATGGCCCAACTCGGATCAGTGATGGAGCAGGCTCTGGCCGTACGTTGCACCGCTCAGACCATCGATACGGCGTTGACCCAGATCAACGGTGACATCACACCGGTTGCCGATACCTTGCGGGCCCATGACAAGACCGCCGCTTTCAATCAGGAGGTCACCGCCATCTGGGAAGTCCGTCATCTGATCGAACTGGCCGAGGTCATGCTGCACGCTTCCGAATCCCGTCAGGAATCTCGCGGATCCATGCAACGCCTTGATTTCCCCGAACGCGACGATGAGCATTTCCTTGCTCACTCGATGGTCGCCGATGATGGTTCGGTAAGTTTCAAGCCGGTGCACATCACCGACTATCCGCCCAAGAAGCGCGAGTACTGATCCGCTGGTGGTAATACCCAAGCCGCCTAGGGCTTGTGGCACAATAGGTTGGCTAATATTGGACTTGACATCCCACTGTTTCATGGAGGCAGAACATGGCTGAGGCGAGCAACACGACGGTTACCCTGCAAGTGCATCGTTTCACGCCGCGACCCGAGCGTGCCGAACGTGCACGCGGTGGCAGCCCGTTTGCCAAGAAAGGCTCCCCGTTCGGCGGCGGCTCGGATTCGGCGGCGCGCCGTCGTCCGCGCGGCAAGCAGTGGGTGCAGGAGTACACGATTCCCGCGCGCCCTTCGGATACTGTGTTGGATTGTCTGCTGACCATCAAACGCACCGTCGACCCGACGCTGGCCTTCCGTTATTCGTGCGGTCATGGCATGTGCGGTTCGGACGCCGTGGCCATCAACGGCACCCCCACCCTGCTGTGCACAGCCACCATCCGCGATTGGGCCAAGCAACCCGGCGCCATGCCCGAAGTCGATGACGAAGGGTTCCGACACACCGGCACCGAGGCTGAGGAATCCGACGATTCCGCGGAAAACGTCGCAAACGCGGCGGCCGCCCAGAACTCAGCCGCAAACGGTTCGCTGGGAGTCATCGAACTGGCGTCCCTGCCCGGCTTCCCGCCGCAGCGCGACCTCATCGCCGACATCGACCCTATGCTCAACCAGATCAGGAAGCTCACCCCGTATCTTCAGGCGGACGGCGTGCTCGCCACCACCGCCGAAGGCAAGGTGGACGTGTTCGAATACCTGCAGAACCCCGAACAACTCGCCAAATACGAGCTGCTGAGCAACTGCATCGCCTGCGGCGTGTGCGAAGGCGCCTGCCCGGTGTACGCCGGCGGCGACGCCTTCATCGGCCCGGCCGCGCTGATTTGGGCCTCCCGTTTCGTCAACGATTCGCGCGACACCAAGGCCATGGAGCGTATGGATGCCATCGACACCGCCGACGGCGTGGCCGCCTGCCAGTCCGTGCGCGCCTGCTCCCGCCACTGCCCGCGCGGCATCGATGTGGGCGAGGAGATGTGGCAGATCGTGGCTAAGGTCCGCGAGCGCTAAGCCGCGCCGCGGCTGGCTGCGGCGATCGCCTAAGCACATGCGTCGATGCATCCGCTGGGTGCCCGCACGAGAGAAGACATGAAAGAACGAATTATGGACAGAACGCAGTACACCAACCTCGCCAAGGCATGGGAATTCACCGAGGAACACGCGCGCGAACGTGAATCCGATGCGTTGACCGACACCCGTACGGCCGCCGACGAGTCCGGCCAGTTGCAGGGTTCGGCGGCGCAGGCCCGTCTGCTGGGCATGCTGGTGCGCATCACCGGCGCCGCTTCGGTGATTGCCGTGGGCACCGGCTCGCTGGTGGAGACCTTGCAGCTCGCCCATGCACTGGATAACAAGGGCCTGCTGACTGCGGTCGATTCCACCGCCCAGGGCATCGCGCTGATTCGCAAGGCGTTCGCCGAGCTGCAGGACGAGACCGACACCACGTTGCGTGCGGTGAACGCCCCGGCCAGCGTGTTTCTGCCGCGCCTCAACGCCAATGATTACGATCTGATCGTGGTGGCGGGCGACGCCGAGAACTATGCCGCCACGTTCGCCCAGGCCTCCCGTCTGCTGCGCGTGCACGGCGTGATCGTGTTCACCGATGTGCTGGCGTTGGAGGACGGTCAGGGCGGCGTGATCAATCCGGCCGACCGCAGCGACAAGGCCATCGCCATGCGTGAGCTGCTCACCACCGTCGAAGATGACGAAGGTTTCGAGTCCACGCTCACCCCTGACGGCACCGGCCTGCTCATCGCCTACAAAAGTAACTCTGTCCTTGGCTCCCCTCGGAGAGGGGAGCCACTCTATCTCGCTTACCTCACAATTGCGCTGACGGCCACGTCCACGGCTTCGTCGGCGTCATCGGTTACGGTGACCAGTTTCGGGTCGATCGTCGAGATCATGCCATGCTCGGCCACCGGACCGTTGAGCCAGTCAAAGAGCCCCTGCCAGTATTCCTTGCCGTAGAGCACCACCGGAATATTCGCCACCTTGTGGGTCTGGACCAAGGTCAATAATTCGAACATCTCATCCAGTGTGCCGAAGCCTCCCGGGCATACGATCACGCCGGAGGAATACTTGATGAACATGGTTTTTCGCACAAAGAAGTACCGGAAGCTCATGCCGAGGTTCACCCACTGGTTCAACCCCTGCTCGTGCGGCAATTCGATGCCAAGTCCCACCGATTTGCCGCCGGCCAGTGCCGCTCCCCTATTCGCGGCTTCCATGATGCCGGGACCACCGCCGGTGATGACGGCGATGTTGCGCTTGGCTATCTGGCTACCCATGCGCCGTGCTGCCTTGTAGATCGATTCGGTGCGCTGGGTGCGTGCGGAGCCGAAAATAGAGACCGCAGGTCCGAGCTCGGCGAGCGCCCCGAAACCGTCCACGAATTCCGATTGGATGCGCAGCACACGCCATGGGTCCATGTGCAGCCAGTCGGTGTCCTGATCGGGTTTCAGCAGGTTGGCGGTGGTGTTGTCCGAGGGAATCATCTGGCCGCGTAGAATCACCGGGCCGCGATGATAGGTATCGCCCAGCGGCGAGGCGTCCTCCAGATCGACCGGGTTCACCGGTGTGGCCGCAGCCTCAGTTGCCGTCTCAGCCTCCAACGCCGCCGCATCATTCGCGGCTGTGGCTTCCAATGGTTCCATATCGTCCACGACTGCGGACTTGGATGCGGCCTCGGCTAGATTCTTTGCTTCAGCGGCCTTTTTGCCGTCGTTCTTCTTGGATTTCTTCTGCTTCTTTGCCATCCAATGTCCTCCTGTACGGCGCTATCGACTCTTCGCATTCTAGCGCCTGAAGCTCTGCGTACGTTTTCCGCGAAATCATCCTTGACTTCGTGAAGAACGTACGGTGAGTGACACTGAGCGTACGTTTTCCGCGAAATAAGGCCTCATCTCGTGAAGAACGTACACTGAGCGCGTCTCAGCGTACGGTTTCACGAAACAAGGCCAACAATGGAGTAGGGACCGTCTAAGCCATCAGTGGCGGAAGTCGATTTCCACACTGGCGGTGCCGTCGGCGAGGGTGCCGGGGTGTTCCGTGGGCGTGGTGGGCTCTGTGGTGTGGCTTGGCTGCCCGATGCCATCACCATCAATCGATTCGTCATCCTCCGCATCAGCCGCTGCTGCGGCTGCGGTCTTCTCGAATCGCTTGGACTGACGGCTCAGCAGCACACCGGAAATCGCGGCGGCGATCAGGGAGGCCACCAGCACGCCGAAGCGCGCCTCAGCGGAAAGTTCCGCGTTCTTGTACGCCAGCGAAGCGATGAGGAAGGACACAGTGAAGCCAATGCCGCAGGCGACGGCAGCGGGAATCATGTCGCGCACACGCAGCCCTTGGCCATCTTGAGCCCGCCCACATGCGTGGACAGCCATGCGGTGGTGATGATACCCAGAGGTTTGCCGACCACCAAAGCCACAATCAGTGCGATGACCAGCGGCGAGGCCAACAATAGCGGGCTCATCGACTCGAAGTGTACGCCGGTGGCGAACAAGGCGAAGATGGGCAGGGCCAGCAGTGCGGAGAATGGCTGGAGCTTGTTGGCATAGCGTTCGGCACGCGGCGAGAGTTCGCCGTGCATTTCACGAGAGGGGGTCAGCAGGCCAACCAGCACGCCGGCCAGTGTGGGGTGCACGCCTGCCTCGAACATCATGATCCAAGCGAGGATACCGACGATGCCAACCGCGATCCACGGCACTTTTTTCAGTCGTACGAGGTATGCCCAGATGGCGGCGCATACGGCGATGCCGATGAACCAATACCAGGCGTTAATCGAGGAGAAGAATACGGCGATCAGAATAATGGCCAGCAGGTCGTCGACGGTGGCAAGCGTCATCAGGAACGCGCGGATCGAACCGGGCAGGGCCTTGGCGAACAGGGCGAGCACGGCCAGCGAGAACGCGATATCCGTGGCGGTGGGCACTGCCCAGCCGTGCGACATCTCCGAGAACGGGATGCTGCTGCCGGTGGTGGTCAGAATCAGCGTGCCGGGTTCACCAGGCCCGATCTGAGAGAACAATGCCGTGACGGCCAGGAACAGGATGGGCGGGGCGATCATGCCGCCCACCGCGCACAGCATCGGCACGGCGGCCGCTTTCGGATTGGCAAGCGAGCCGGTGGTGAGTTCCTGCTTCAGTTCGAGGCCCACGGTCAGGAAGAAGATGGTAAGCAGACCATCCTGGGCCCAGTGGCCAATAGGCAGGTCGAGATTGGTGTAGGGGATGAACAGATGCGTTTCCGCTACGGTCTCGAACGCATGCGCGGTGGCGGGCAGATTCGCGAGCACCAGGCCGGTGAGCGCGAAGCCAAGCATGATGAGTCCGGAAATACGGTCTGAGGCGGCGATTCGCCTGATGGTGGACCAAAGTCCCTTCTTCGCGCCGGCGGTCGTGGCCATCGCGTCTCCTTGCTGCACTCTCTTGGATGAACCGTATGTAATAGTACGGAATATCTCAGGACGTTCCGCTCCGGGCTGAGTCGCGAAGGGCAACCTTAGCCCAACCCTGTGTGGCCGACTCAACCGACTCAAACGGGCCAATACAATTGGAAAAGCCTCGGAAGCATTTCGCTTTCGAGGCTTACTGTGCGCCAGACAGGATTCGAACCTGCGACCTGCTGATCCGTAGTCAGCTGCTCTAATCCGCTGGGCTACTGGCGCATGTTGTCTTTCAGACAACTCGATATATAATACACGCCGTTCAGCTGAATGCAACTCGGCGTGTTGCGGCGAGTCGCACCATCCCGACCACTACCGCAACGGCGTATTTACTGGCCTCACGCCTCGTGTGTACGGACTCGGTCAAGCAAAACCGACTGCGCAACTTTGAGACGTCCCTGCGGCACATCCACGGCTTCGCGCAGGAGTTTGGGCGTGCTGGAACCCTCTACGGACGCCTTGTCCACAATCACCTGCCTCACATCATCCAAACTCGGCAACTGGAACATCGTGTCCTGCAACGTACGTTCGATAATCGAACGCAAACCGCGTGCGCCGGTCCCCTGCTTGATAGCGATATCAGCAATCGCCCGAATGGCCTGTTCTGTGAATTGCAGATCGACGCCGTCGACGGCGAACAGTTTACGGTACTGCTTGATCAGCGCGTTGGCTGGCTGGGTGAGAATCGCCGTCAGATCGTCTACGGTAAGTTCCTTCAGCACACTGGTGACCGGCAAACGTCCGATGAACTCAGGCAACAGTCCGAACTCGGCCAGATCATCGGCATTGACCTGTTCGAGCAATTCCTCGTCTTTCATGTCGGCGTCGTGCCAATTCGCGCCGAAGCCGGTCTCTCGACGGCCTAATCGCTTGCGAACAATGTCCGTCAGCCCCACGAACGCACCGCCGCAGATGAATAGGATGCCGCGTGTGTCCATCTGCGCAACGTCCTGCTCCTTATGCTTGCGCGTGCCTTCCAACGGCACGGAGGCGATGGTTCCTTCCAAGATCTTCAGCAACGCCTGCTGAACGCCCTCACCGGACACGTCACGGGTGATGGAGGTGTTCTCACCGGATTTGCGGGCGATCTTATCGATTTCGTCAATGTAGATGATGCCGTGCTGGGCTCGGCTTACGTCGCCATCCGCAGCTTGGAGGAGACGTTGGAGCACGGTTTCCACATCGTCGCCTACATAGCCGGCTTCGGTCAGGGTGGTGGCGTCGGTGATGACGAACGGCACGTTCATTACGCGGGCCAACGCCTGCGCAAGATAGGTTTTGCCCACGCCGGTGGGGCCGAGCAACAGAATGTTTGACTTGGCGACCTCGACGTCAGCCAAAGGGTCATTGCTGCGGCGGGCAGCACGCGTCTGGGTGGGAACGGATTGCTTGGCTTGTTTGCCGGTCTGGCCACTGTGCCCGTTATTCCCGTCAAGCTGCTCAGCGGACTCCTGAAGCTCCATGTTGACGCGCTTGTAATGGTTGTATACGGCTACGGATAATGCGCGCTTGGCGTTCTCCTGACCGATGACGTAGCGGTTGAGATAATCGAAGATCTGAGCGGGCTTGGGCAGGCTCAGCGAATTGACCTCGGCATCTTTGACACGCTCCTCGGAGATGATGTCCACGCACAGGGCGATGCATTCATCGCAGATGGAGGCATTGGGACCGGCCACCAGTTTTCGTACCTGATGTTCGGTTTTGCCGCAGAACGTGCAACGGGGTACGTCCTCGTTGTAGCTCACCACACGTCCCATGATTCTCCTTTGCCGACTACGCCGCACCGTCGAACCGCCACGCTGCGCATTATCATTGTCATCCTTGAAATACAATACCCCCGGTCGTTGCCGACCGAGGGTATTGCAATGTCCGGAAGTTTTACTGGCGGTGTTCCAACACCTCGTCCACGATGCCGTATTCCTTGGCTTCAGGAGCGGTCAGGAAAGTGTCCACTTCGATGTCGCGGCGAATCTTCTCGACGTCCTGGCCGGTGTGCTTGGCGAGGGTCTCCTCCAGCCATTCGCGCATACGCAGCATTTCCTTGGCCTGAATCTCGATCTCCGTGGCCTTGCCGAAGCCTTGGTCGATGGCCGGCTGGTGGATGAGCACACGGGCGTTCGGCAGCATCAGGCGCTTGCCCTTGGTGCCGGAGGCCAGCAGAATGGCGGCGGCGGAGGCGGCCTGGCCGAGGCACACGGTCTGCACGTCGGGCTTGATGTACTGCATGGTGTCGTAGATGGCGGTCATGGCCGTCATCGAACCGCCGGGTGAGTTGATGTACATCATCACGTCACGGTTCGGATCTTGGGATTCGAGGACCAGCAGCTGGGCCATCACGTCGTCGGCGGAGGCGTCGTCCACCTGCACGCCGAGGAAGATGATGCGATCCTCGAACAGGCGGGAGTAGGCGTCCTGGGTCTTCATGCCATACGGGGTCTTCTCCACGAACTGCGGCATGATGTAACGGTTGGTCGGCGCGGGCTGGGCTGCGCGGGCGGAGGCCGGCATGAAACCGGCTACGCCCTGACGGCCGGCCAAGCGGTCGGCACGGGCGGCGAACTTTGCTTCTTCACTTGCCATGAGTCTCACTCCCCCTGCTGGTTGTTGCCGATGGTGTCCGGCGTGGTCACGAGCTTGTCCACGAAGCCATAGTCGAGGGCTTCCTGGGCGGTGAACCAGTGGTCGTATTCGTTGTCGCGGTAGATTTCCTCGAGGGTGTGGCCGGTCTGCTCAGCGGTCAGCTCGCTCATGGTCTTCTTCATGTCCATGATGAGCTCGGCGTTGATGCGCACGTCAGTGGCGGTGCCGCCGATGCCGCCGGAAGGCTGGTGCATGAGCACACGGGCGTGCGAGGTCAGGTAACGCTTGCCCTTGGTGCCGGAGCTCAGCAGGAACTGGCCCATGGAAGCACACATGCCCAGGCCCACGGTCGCCACGTCAGGCTCGATGAGCTGCATGGTGTCGTAGATGGCCATGCCGGCGGTGATGGAGCCGCCCGGCGAGTTGATGTACAGCCAGATGTCCTTCTTCGGGTCTTCGGCGGCCAGCATCAGCAGCTGAGCGCAGATGCGGTTGGCCATATCGTCCTTGACCTCTTCACCCATCCAGATGATGCGGTCTTTGAGCAGACGGTTGAAAATCGGGTCGACGGGGCCGGCCGGGACGTCATCGCCCGCCATGACCGGCAAGGTCGCAAAGGTATTGCTCACCTTGATTCTCCTTCTAATTACTCGAACATTGTTCAGACTACCGCCTTGAAGCGACTGAAGGCGTCTTTTCGCGTGCTTTTTGGCGGGTAGCGTAGGGATTTCGGGTTATTCCAAGGTGTCGAGGACGTCGTCAATGAGGAGGCGGGTCTGGGAGGCGGCATCGTCGCCCAGACGCGGGAAGCGACGGGCGGCATTGGCGGGGCTGGCACCGGCGGCTCGCGCTACGTTGGACTTGCTGGCACCATGGGCCACGGCTTTTTCCGCGAGCCGATCGACCAGTGAATCGGCGACTTGGCGCATCTGTTCGGCCACCCATAATTGGGCCATATCCGCAGGTAAGTCGTAGTCTTCGGCCACATCGCTGGCTGCCTCCTGAATGGCGGCCCATAACACCATGAATGGCTTTCGATAGTAGTCAATCTGCTCAGTGAGCGGCTCAGCGGCAAGCAATTCAAGTGCCGAGCGAATTTCTGTATTTTCTGACATAGCTTTCTTTACCTCGCTCCCTCTCTGAGGGGAGCCGTCGCCATAGGCGGCTGAGGGGAGTTTCGACCGGGGCAGCTCCCCTCAGAGAGGGGAGCCAGAATATATGTATTTACTTACTTACGACTCAGCAACCACTTTGATATCAACGACGACGTGGCCACGGCCATGCCGACCGGCACAAAGAAGGTAATCGGCGCTTCAGAGAGCTCCATCACCAAGCACATGGCCATAAGCGGTGCCTGTTGTGAGGCCGAAAGCAACGAAGCCGCACCGATCAAGGCACACGCGGTTACCGAATCGGTCGGAAACATCAGTATCCATACGAGGCCGAGCATCGCACCCAGCGTGGAACCTAATGCGATGCCGGGCTGCAGCACACCGCCCGACGCACCGGAGCGAATGGTCATCAGCGTCACCAGCGCTTTGGCAACAAAGGTGAGTGCCAACACACCCAGCAACATCCAGATATTGGACTGGGACAGCGGGAAACCGGCGTTCATCACGGATCCAGAAGGGCCGCTCCCACCCTGAAGCATGGCCCAGAACGATGCCATTCCAGAGCCCGCTCCCCCGCCAGAGGCCGAATCGGATACATTACCGCCGCCCGTCAGCAAGTTCCATGGAGAGGCGGCCGCTGAAGATGCCGACTGCATGGCACCAGCAGTGCCGGCGGTTTCAGGAATGAATGTGCTGAATCCAAGTTGCGCTGCGGCACGGCCGTTGCCCATCACCTGCGGCACAACAATCGCCACCAAACCGGTGATGAGACCAGCCAGCGTCATCTGCCACAGAATAGCCTTACCGGTTGGCTTGTGCGCTTCCGCCCATTGCGAACCTTTTCGGAACAATGCGCCGCCCACTCCACATGCCGCACCGCAGATCAGAGCGAACACCATTAACGTTGGCGTGGATTCCGGTTGCATGGCGGTAATGTCGTAGAACAGGTGATGCCCTTTGATCGCAACCGCCACGAATGCGGCAATGGCAGACATGCCCAGTCCAAACGCAACTTTTTCGATTGTCACATCTACCAACAGGATTTCGACGGCGAAGAACATGCCGGCCAGTGGCGCGTCATAGACGCCTCCTAGACCGGCACCGGCAGCCACTGCCACCACCATGCGCCGGTCGATGCCGTCAACGCCCTCGATATGGAACAGGTCGCAGAAACGTTGCGCGAGCATGGCGCCGAGTTCGCGTGGGGCGACTTCTCGGCCGATCGAGGCACCGGAGCCGACGATGAAAATCTGCAATACCACATGCGCAATGGTTTGCCAGAAAGGCATTCGCTTTCCCGCCACGGCCTTCTTGACTGAGGGCACCGCAGTCGTTTTGTGTCGCATCAGATACCAGATAATGCCTGCGATGCTGAGTCCCACGGTCACCGATATCGCACGGCGTGCAGCGGGCACGCCGAATGGACCAGGCAATTCTGGGCCTTCGATGTAGCCGAGCAGCACATGTTCAACGCCGTAGAGCAACAGGGTCAGCAGACCTGCTCCCACACCGATGAGCACGCCGAGCACAATGGTCGCCGCAGCGAGCCAACCAAGGCGTTTGATAGTAACCGTTGGCTGCATGTCAACCTCCGCACCCTATGCAACGAGTATGCCTTGGGAACTCCCCTCAGTCTCGCTACGCTCGACAGCTCCCCCTCAAAGAGGGGAGCCAAAGAAACAGTCCTTTTGCCAGAATAGGAAGAGCCCGGAACCATGAAACACGATTCCGGGCTCAAACAATCATGCTAACGCGATGAGGCTATGCTCACTCAGCATCCTTGGCGTCATCCTTGGCGGACAGTTCGTCGGCCACGGCGGCAGCAGCGGAAGCGGCCTCGACGGACTCGGACTCTTCGTCCTCAGCGGCCTCGCCCAGGAAGGCGGAGAGGTCCACAACCTCGCCATCAGCGGTGAACTTGACGGCGCGCATGCCGGCGAGCAGGCCCTTGGAACGGCCGACTTCCTGCACAGCGGAGCCAAGCTGGCCATTCTTGATGATGGCCTGGATGAAGTTGTTCGGATCCATGCCGTACTGCTGGGCGATGGAAGCGAGGAAGTTGAACACGTCGGACTGGGACACCTGAACGTCCAGCTTCTCGGCCAGAGCGTCGAGCACCATCTGATCGCGCAGATCCTTCTCCACGGTCTCCTCGGCCTGAGCCTTCTGCTCCTTGGTGGCCTTCTCCGGGTCCGGGGTCATGCCCTTGAGCTGCTCTTCGACCATGTTGGCCTTGACGCCCTTCGGCACCGGGATCTCGAGGCCTTCCTGCAGCTTGGCGATGAAGGCATCGCGAGCCTCGGTGGCCTGACGACCTTCGGCGTCCTGAGCGGCAGCCTTGCGGATGTCAGCCTTGAGCTCGTCCAGAGTGTCGAACTCGGAAGCTTCGGAAGCGAACTCATCGTTCAGCTCCGGCAGTTCCTCAGCCTTGACGGAGTTGACCTTGACCTTCACGGTGGCCTTCTGGCCCTCGTGCTCGCCGGCTTCCAGCGTGCCTTCGAAGGTGGTCTCCTCGCCGGCGGACAGGCCGTCAAGGGCCTCGTCCAGACCGTCGAGCATGGTGTTGGAGCCGAGCTCGTAGCTCACGCCTTCCTGGGAGTCGACGGTCTCGCCGTCAATCTCAGCAGTCAGGTCGATGTTGGCGAAGTCGCCCTTGGCGGCCGGGCGGTCCACGCCGACCAAGGTGCCGAAGCGCTGACGCAGGGTCTCGAGGCGCTTGTCGACGTCCTCATCCTTGACTTCCGGCTTGGAGATGGCGATCTCAAGACCGTCGATTTCCGGCAGTTCGATGTCAGGACGACGCTCGACGGTGGCGGTGAACTTCAGCTTGGTCTCGTCGTTGGCGGACTGCGGAACATCCTGCACGTCGAACTCCGGCTGAGCCATCGGACGAATCTTCTTCTCATCCAGGGCCTTGGAGTACAGCTCCGGGACCGCGTCGTTCACGGCCTCACCGGCGACGGCGGCGAAACCGATGCGCTGGTCGATGATCTTGCCGGGAACGTGGCCCTTACGGAAGCCGGGAACGTTCACCTGCTTGGCGATTTCCTTACGGGCCGCATCCAGATACGGGTTGAGCTCTTCCGGTTCAACAGTGACGGTGAGCTTCACCTTGGTGGGCTCGAGGTTACGAACGCTGATCTTCACGCTAATGACTCCTCAAAAGTCGTTATTTCTTACAGTTCTGCCGTAAGGCAACCTCTACATGATAACGCCACTTACGGACGGTGCAATGAGTTTCACTTGCCAGTTCCTTGCGCCCTGCTCGATCAGGAACGTCTCGACGTCCACTTCCACCGGGTCTTCCACCCAGCACAGGTTGCGTAGGATCTGTGGCTTGATGATCATCTCGGCCGGCGTGCGGGTGTCTTCGGCGATGCGGTTGATCACACGCCGCACCCGTTGCAGACGGTCATAACGCTCCGGATGGCGCTGTTGCCACAGCCGCATGGATCGGGGCGCGTTCACCACACCGTTTTCGTCCTGTTCGGGGGCGGGCATGGTAGGCCATTGGGTGGGCTTCAGGGCTATGGCTCGATCGATGGCCTGCTTCCAGACCTTCGGTTTGACCGCACGCTGAATCGGCGCGTACCGCTCGAACATTTTGTCCTGCTCGGTGCCGGTATGGATGCGCACACGCTCGTTCAGGGATCGGAGCGCGCGGAATTGGGCAGCATTGTGCGGCTTGTTGGTCGCCGCCTCGATGATTGATGAATCGGCCAATAACAGGCTGGGCGCAATATCGTATTGCCGGGCGAGTCGGTCGCGCTCCTCCCATAGGGATTTGGCGATGGCCAAGCCCCTTGGATCACGACTCAGCTGGGTGATGCGCGAGATACGCAGCCAAGGAATCGGATGCGGTTTGCGCGGGGCAAGGCCCGCAACCAAAGCGTGAGAAAACTCTTCAGCGGCCCACTCGTCCTTGCCTGCGGCTTTCAGGTCACGACGCATCATGGTTTCAAGTTCGATAAGCACCTCCACGTCGAGCGCCGCATAGTTGCGCCAGTCGCGCGGCAGCGGACGGTAGGACCAATCGGCGGCGGAATGCTCTTTGGCTAGCGTGATGCCGAGGTAGTGTTCGGTGACGGCGGCCAGACCAAAGCGGTGCAGGCCGAGCAATCGCGCCGCTATTTCCGTGTCGAACAGGGCTTTGGGTTTGAGCCCGATTTCGGCGAATCCGGGCAAGTCCATCAGAGAATCATGCAGAATCCACGTGGCGTCGCCCACGGCGTCATTGAATTCATTCCAATCAGCTCCGGCCCGGGTCAGGGCGACGGGATCAAGCAAGGCGATGCCTGCACCCTCACGTTTGAACTGAATCAGCCAATCCTCGTGTCCATAGCGGAAGCCGGACGCCCGTTCGGCGTCGGCGGCCAGCGAGCCCGTCGCCTCGGCCATCGCATCGCAGACACGATGATAGCCGTCCAGCGTCGAAGTGACATCGGGTACTCCCCCGCGAGGCTCTTTCAGCAGTCGGGGTTCGGTGTCACGGACGTCACTCAACTGGCGTCATCCTCCTCAAAACGGATGGTGGATCTGATGAATGCGGCCCACGAGCGGACTTGTGCGCCGGCGTCCATAGTACCGTCCGGCCCGGTCCCGTCAAGCGGGGTCCATGAGACGCGAATCTCACACCCGGCGCTGGTGGAGCCGGCCATCGAGCCAAAAGCCGTGTTTTGGGTCACGGTGACTGTGCCGGATACCGAATCCGGCTCGATGCCGTCGAAATAGTCGCACATGTCATCCCAGTACATGCCGGGGGTCAGAGAATCGTTTTCGGCGGTTTCCAGCGGCAGTCGCGCGAACGCCACGCAACGCCAGTTGGAATCCCAGTCAATGCGCAGCTCATGAGCATAAAGCATCATGATCCAGCCTGTGGCGATTCGTGATTCGGCATCGCTGCCAAGACCGGCGGAAAAGGCATCGCCGAGGGCACGCTCTCCCGCTTCGAATTCCACGCCGATACCATAATCGGCCAAGGTGGAAGGCACGGGAATCTCCCGATAGCGCACGTCATGGATGCGCTTCATGGTGCTGACGGATTCGACGGCTGCCCATACTTCATCCGGCACACCCTGAGGGCGCACGGGGCGTCCGTCGTTGGACTCTCCCGTAGGAAATGCGTAGATGTCGGCCATATCTCTAGGGTATGGGCGAACGGGCCCGAATCGTGGTATTTACGCGCGGTTCGGCCCTGCAATTTAATACACGGTGAAGCCGTGGTCCTTGAACTGGTTGGTCACCCGTTCGCGGGTGGCGGCGTTGGGTCCCTTCTGGTTCTCCAGCGGGTATGGGATGCGCAGTTCGTGCCACTTCGGGCGGCCAAGCTGGTGGAATCCCAGCACGTCGATGTGTTCGACGGCATCACCGAAGGACTCGCAGATCTTCGCCACGTTTTCGACGTTCTCTTCGGAGTCGGTCAGGCCCGGCACGAGCACAAATCGCACCCAGATCTTCTTGCCGGCCTTGGCCAGTCGCTGGCCAAAATCGATGGTGGGCTGCAAGGTGCCGCCGGTGACCTTGTGATAGGTCTCCTCGTCGCCGGATTTGACGTCGAGCAGACACAGGTCGATGTCCTCGAGCATCTCGTCGGTGTAATTCGTGTTGAGGAAGCCGGACGTATCGAGGCAGGTGTGCACGCCCATCTCCTTGGCGGCATGGAACACACGCGAGACGAAGGCGGGCTGCATCATGGATTCGCCGCCGGAGAAGGTGATACCGCCATGCGTGGCCTTGAACAGGTCCTTGTAACGATCGACCTTCTTGATCATGGCGTCAAGGTAGACGGGCTTGCCGTCGCGCATCTTCCAAGTGTCCGGGTTCTGGCAGTACTGGCAGCGCAGCGGGCAGCCGGACATGAACACGGTCATGCGGGTGCCCGGTCCATCCACGGAGGTGTTGATGTCCCAAGAGTGGACGAAGCCGATATCACCGGATTTCAGGGCGGAAAGGCGGTCACGTCGGTCGAGTCCGATTGGGGATTCAAAGCCGGAAAGGCCACCCATCAAAGTCTGCGAGGCATAGGTCTTCGATTCCTTGAGCATATGCCTGGTCGTGGTGCGGAACGTGGGTGTTGCGGGCATCGTTGTCCTCCTGTTCCAAATGATGCGAAAGTCTGTGGGAAATAAGGAAGGGGTGGAGCCGTGCCCCACCCCTTCAGTTAGTCATTGCCGCGGTTCGCGGGGTTGGTCATCAGTCGACGACGGCACCCTGGTGGAAGGTACGGGAGATGACGTCGAGCTGCTGCTCCTTGGTGAGCTTGACGAAGTTCACCGCGTAGCCGGAGACACGCACGGTCAGGTGCGGGTACTTTTCGGGGTGCTCGACGGCGTCCTCCATGGTCTCCTTGCGCAGAACGTTGATGTTCGCGTGGTAGAGGCCGTGGCCGTTGCCGGCGTCCAGGATGCCGACCAGGTTGCCGATGCGCTCGTCCTCGTCGCGGCCCAGGCCATCAGGGGTGATGGTGTTGGTCAGCGAGATGCCGTCAAGAGCGTCGTTGTAGTCGATCTTGCCGACGGAGAACATGGACGGCAGCATGCCGTGGGAGTCCATGCCGTTCTCCGGGTTGCGCCCGGAGCGTACGGGGTGCCCTTGGCGTGGCCGGACGGGAAGGAACCGGTGTTCTTGCCGTACTCGACGTTGGAGGTGATCGTCAGGATGGACTGGGTCGGGACGGCGCCGCGGTAGACCGGGAGCCTCTTGACCTGGCCCATGACCGTGGAGACGACCCACTTGGCGATGTCGTCGGCGCGGTCGTCGTCGTTGCCGTAGACCGGGAACTCGCCCTCGGTGCGGTAGCCGACGATCAGGTCGTCGTCGGCGCCCTCAACGTACTCGTACTCGTGGCCTTCCAGGGTCTTCGCGTCCTTGTTGTAGATCGGGTAGACCTTGGCGTACTTGACGGCGGCGAGGGAGTCGGCGGCGATGGACAGACCGGACATGCCGCAGCCGAGGGTGCGGTACACTTCCTTGTCGTGCAGGGCCATCTCGATGGACTCGTACGCGTACTTATCGTGCATGTAGTGGATGATGTTCAGGGCCATGACGTAGGTCTCGGACAGCCATTCGAGGGCCTTCTCGTAGTTGTTCTTGACCTTCTCGTAATCGAGGGTGCCGTCGGCCTCCGGGGTAATCGGCTCGATCACGCCCTTGTCGATGACCTGCATGCCGGTCATCTCGTCGCGGCCGCCGTTGATGGCGTACAGCAGGGCCTTGGCGGAGTTCACGCGGGCGGCGAAGAACTGCATCTGCTTGCCCACGCGCATCGGGGAGACGCAGCATGCGATGGCAGCGTCGTCGCCCCAGTGGCTACGAATTTCCTTGTCGGACTCGTACTGGATGGCCGAGGTGTCGATGGAGATCTTGGCGCAGAAGCGCTTGTAGGCCTCAGGCAGCTTCGGATCCCAGAAGATGGTGATGTTCGGCTCGGGGCCAGGTCCGAGGTGCTCGAGGGTCAGGGTGTTGAGCAGACGGAACGAGGTCTTGGTGACCATCGAACGGCCGTCATCGCCGAAGCCGGCGTCGGACCAGGTCGCCCAGTACGGGTCGCCGGAGAAGATCGAATCGTAGTCCTTGGTACGCAGGAAGCGCACGATGCGCAGCTTCATGACGATGTTGTCGATGAGCTCCTGGGCGTCGGTCTCGGTGATCTTGCCGGCCTGGAGGTCGCGCTCGATGTAGCAGTCGAGGAAGGCGGAGTTGCGGCCGAAGGACATGGCGGCGCCGTCCTGGGACTTGATGGAGGCCAGGTAGCCCATGTAGGTCCACTGCACGGCTTCCTGCGCGGTCTGGGCCGGGCGGGACAGGTCGAGGCCGTACTCGTTGCCGAGGTTGATGAGCTTCTTCAGAGCCTTGATCTGCTCGTCGTGCTCCTCACGGAAGCGGATCCAGTGCTCGATCTCCGGCTCGGTGAAGTCGTTGCGGTACGGCACGGAGTCCTTGTCGCGCTTCTTGAAGGCGATGAGCTTGTTCACGCCGTACAGGGCGACGCGGCGGTAGTCGCCGATGATGCGGCCACGGCCGTAGGCGTCCGGCAGACCGGTGAGGATCTTGTTGTGGCGGGCGACCTTGATCTGCTTGGTGTACACGCCGAAGACGCCGTCGTTGTGGGTCTTGCGGTACTTGGTGAAGATCTTCTTGATCTCCGGATCCGGTTCCTTGCCGGCTTCCTTGATGGCCTGCTCGACCATGCGCCAGCCACCGTTCGGCATCATCGCGCGCTTGCAGGGAACGTCGGTCTGGAGGCCAACGACCACGTTATCGACTTCCGGGGAGTCGATGTAGCCGGCCGGGAAGGCGTCGACGTCGGCCGGGGTATGGGTGTCCACGTCGTAGACGCGCTGCTTGCGCTCCACGGCCAGGTAGTTGTCGTCGAGGTACTTCCACAGGTGCTTGGTCTTCTCGGTGGCAGGAGCCAGGAATGTCTCGTCGCCCTCGTACGGGGTGTAGTTCTTCTGGATGAAGTCGCGGACGTCAATATCCTTCTGCCAGTTGCCCTCGGTGAAGCCGGCCCACGCCTTGGCGTCGAGCTCCTCCTGGGAGACAGCTGCATTTTCCACTGCGGTCATGTCACTCCTTAAATGGGGTTGTAGGTTTCGCATCTTCACGGAACCCTTGGTTCAACAGTGTAGTTGGCACTTGCTTGAGAAAAGCTGAAATTGGGAGTGAGCTATCTCACATTGTTTCTGTGAACGCTACCATTCCAATGGCTTCTAGATATTGATGGGACTATTGCACGTCTCCAGATATGGGAAACCGCTCATACTGTGATGTTCGTATGAGCGGTTCGGTCTTGAGATTGACAGCAGAACCGTATCCGTCAGTTTTCGACCGTCAATCCTCGGGGCGAGCCTGTGCGGGTTTCACGCCGTAGTTCTTCCAGCGCCGGTCCTCCTCCTCCCATCTGGCATTGCGGTCCACCACGATGTCCCACGCATGTTCGGCGTCTTCCTTGGTCTTGTACGGACCCATGCGCTGTTCGATCGGTGAGACCATGCCCAACTCGACCTGCTTCTTGACGGTGTTGAAATACCACTGCTTCTTGTTATCGTCTGTCATTGGTACCTCCTCAACGGTATTACTTGCTCCCGCTGGCGGGAGCAATATATGTTTATTCCCTGAATGCGTTGGTGACGGGCAGTCGGCGGTCGCGGCCGAACGCGAGGGCCGTGACCTTCGGTCCCAGCGGGTATTGGCGGCGCTTCCATTCGGCGCGGTCCACCAATCGCATCACGGTGTCTACGGTGACCTGGTCGAAGCCGTCGGCTAACAGGTCGGCGCGGCCGTGCGCGTGCTCGATGTATGCGGCGAGCACCTTGTCGAGCAGCGCGTATTCGGGCAGGGAGTCGGAGTCCTTCTGCCCGGGGCGCAACTCGGCCGAGGGTGCCTTCTCGATGGAGGAGACCGGAATCATCACGCCGTCCTTCAACGGGATGCCGGTGTTGCCGTCCTCGTTGCCCACGATCTTGAGACCGCCGATGCCGACGCCTGCGGCCGCGGCCTTGTTACGCCAACGGCTGATCTCCCAGACACGGGTCTTGAGCAGGTCCTTGATGGGTGCGTAGCCGCCTACCGCATCGCCGTAGATGGTCGAGTAGCCGCAGGCGAGCTCTGACTTGTTGCCGGTGGCCACGGCGAGCAGACCGCGCGAATTGGAGCTGGCCATCACGATCACACCGCGGATGCGGGCCTGCAGGTTCTCGGCGGAGACGCCATCAAGGTCAAGTTGCTGTTGGTAGGCGTTGAACAATGGCTCAATGGGCTGGACCTCGTAATGGGCGCCAATGTTGGAGGCCAAATCGGCGGCGTCGTCTTTGGAACCGTCGGAGGAGTACATGGAGGGCATGGAGATGCCCCAGACGTTCTCGCCGCCGCATGCGTCGGCCGCCATGGCGGCTACCAGTGCGGAGTCGATGCCTCCTGAGAGGCCCAGCGTCACGCCGGTGAAGTGGTTCTTGGCCATGTAGTCCTTGAGGCCGAGCACGCAGGCGGTGTATACCTCTTCGTCCGGGTCGAGTTCCGGAACGATCTCGGCCTTGGCCTGATGTTCGGCGGCGGAATCGAAGTCCCAGAACGTCAGGTTTTCCATGAACATCGGGCTGCGTTCGATAAGCGTGCCGTCGGCGTCGACCACGAAGCTGCCGCCGTCGAAGACGAGGTCGTCTTGACCGCCGACCTGATTCAGGTAGATGACCGGGGCGTTAACCTCGGCGGCACGACGCTGGGCGAGCTCGAAACGGGTGTTGGTCTTGCCTTCCTCATACGGCGAGCCGTTGATGGTGAGCAGCAGGTCGATGTTCTTGGTGGCCAGGTCGGCCACCGGGCCGCCGTCCTGCCAGATGTCCTCGCAGATGGCCACGCCAATGGTGGCGCCGTCCACGTCGAGGGTCACGGAGCGGTCGCCGGCGGAGAAGATGCGGAATTCGTCGAACACGCCGTAGTTGGGCAGGAAGTGCTTGTCGTAGCCAGCCCAGACCACGCCTTGGTGCAAGACCACCAGTCGGTTGCGCGGCTTGGAGGTCTTGCGGTCGGTGCCCACGGTGCCGACCACCACGAACAGATCGCCGAGGCCGTCGTCGTTGAGCTGGGTGGCGAGTTCGTTGGCCTTGTCCCATGCGGCTTGGCGGAAGGTGCGGCGCAGGGCCAGATCCTCGATGGGGTATCCGGTGAGGGTCATTTCCGGGAAAACAACCACTTGGGCGTTTCCTGCGGCGGCTTTACGGGAGTAGTCGAGCACCTTGGCGGCGTTGGCGTCAAGCGCGCCGACGCAGGTGTCGATCTGGGCGAGTGCGAAGCGAAGCTGTGTCATAGATTCTTAGTGTAGCCGCGTATGACGTCGGATTGCCTGTTCTTCCGGCTTGGCGTCATTCATTAGGTCGTTTTTGCGTTCATTAGGTCACTGCAATGCGATATCAGTCGTTGCAATGGCGCGATTCCAACAACCAGTATCGCCGTTCACCGACCTAATGGACGATGAATCGACCTAATGAACGAATGCCACTCCCCTCAGTCAGCTTCGCTGATAGCTCGTCCTGCACTTATGGACGGGCGAGGCCCGCGCATATCTGGTTCGGCTGTCGCCTCACCTTCGGCTACAGACACGCCACTGGCTGTCTGCCTAACGCCTCAGCCTCCGGAAGTGAGCCAGAAAAGGATTTACTTCAGCTCGTTGAGCACGCGCAGAGCGGTGTTGACGTAGAAGTTGACGAAGGTGGGAATGGATTCGTCGAGACCCACGAAATGCGGGCTATGCCAGTCGGCGCAACCTTCCTGGCCGTTTGACCCGACGAACGCGAACACCGGCAACGTCACCTTGGCGAATTCGCAGAAGTCCTCCCCCGCCATCGACTGACGTATCGGTTCGAGCTGCGCGTAGTCGTTGACATCCGCCGCCACGGCCTTGGCGAGACCTGGATCGGAGACCAGCGGGTCTTGAAAGTCATCCCAGACCACGTCGGCGCTGATGCCGTATGCCTCGGCGGTGTGTTCCACCACTTCCTTGAATCGGCGGCCGACCAGATTGCCATCCGACTTGTGGAAATAGCGCACAGTCCCTTGGAATCCGGCTTCGGCGGGCACCACGTTCCACACATGGCCGCCGTGCACTTCGGTAACGGACAGCACCAGCGGGTGGAAGGGCGTGACGTTGCGGCTCACGATGGTCTGCAGGCTCAGAATAATACTGGCGAGCGCTTCGATGGGCCCGGTGCCCTTGTACGGGTAACCGGCGTGGGTGCCTTGGGCGTGGAGGGTCACGCGGAATTTCACGCAGCCGGCCATCATCGGCTCAACGCCGATGGCCAGCTGGCCGGGCGCATAGTTGGGGTTGTTGTGCGTGCCGATAATGGCTTCGACGTCATCCACGAGTCCGGCGTCGATCATGGCGCGAGCGCCTTGGCCGGTCTCCTCACTCGGCTGGAACAGAATCTTGATCGAGCCGGCGAACTTGTCACGGTGCTCGGCGAGCCAGAAGGCGGCACCGAGCAGACCGGTCATGTGCAGGTCGTGGCCGCAGCCGTGCATCACGCCTTCATTGACGGAGCTGAACTCCAGTCCGGAGTCTTCCACGATGGGCAGGCCGTCGATGTCAGCGCGCAGCCCGATACGCGGCCCGGGACCGGCCTCGCCCTGAATGAGCCCCACAACACCAGTCTCCAGCGGGTTGTGCAGGATCTCGATGCCGTGCGCCTTGAGCTGGTCGGTCAGATAGATGCTGGTGCCGAATTCACGGAAACTACGCTCCGGATGGGCGTGCAGGTAGTGGCGGATAGTGATGAGTTCGTGGTCGATGTCGATATGTTCACTCATGGTTCCCGATTCTAGTAGCGCGAAGAATATATTGCGGCCTCGCTCCATATTGGCGAGGGCCGCGATCTATGGGGTCAGTATGCCTTGTTATTGCTGGCGTTTGAGCAGTCGTTTGGCGATGGCGTTGGCGATGCCCTGCACCACCTGGACCAGTACGATCATGATGATCACGGCCGTCCAGGTGACGGTCTGGTCGAACTTCTGGTAGCCGTAGGCGATGGCGAAGTTACCGAGACCGCCACCGCCGATGTAGCCGGCCATGGCAGACATGTCGAGCACGCCAATGAACAGGAAGGCGTAGGCCAGGATCAGCGGTGCCAGGGCTTCGGGGATGAGCACGGTGCGGATGATGGTGAGCTTGCCGGCACCCATCGAACGCGAGGCCTCGATTACTCCCGGGTCGACCGGCACGAGATTCTGTTCGACCAGACGCGAGGTGGCGAAGGTGCACATCACCACCATCGGGAAGATGGCGGCCACGGTGCCGATGGACGTGCCGACCACGACGATGGTGAGCGGCTGCATGGCTGCCAGGAAGATGATGAACGGAATCGGGCGCACGATGTTGACGATGATGTCAAGGATGCGGTAGACGACCGCGTTCTCGAACAGGTTGCCGGGGCGGGTGCCATAGAGCACCACGCCGAGGATCAGGCCGAGGAATCCGCCGATGACGAGGGTGACGAGCACCATGGTCAGGGTCTGGCCAATGGATTCGAACAGTAGTGGACGCAGCACGTTCCAGTCGCTACGCGGGTTGGCGAGGATGATCATGCGTTGGCTCCTTCATGTGCGGCGGCGGACGCGGCGGGCGCGGTGGCAGTATCGGCCGTCAGTGGGTCATGGGCGCGGTCTTCGGCGTAGGAGGCATGTCCGGCGACTGCGTCGGCGTAGGCCACAGGCTTTGCGGCGGTGCCGAAGTCGATGACGTCGCTATTGGCGGCGAGCTCGCGCAGGAATTCGTCCACATGCCAGCCGGGCCCGTTGAATTCGTAGGTGATGGCACCGATGGCGGTCCCCTTGACCGTGTCGATGCCGCCGTAGAGCAGGCTGGATTCGACGCCGTATTTGGCGATGAGTTCGGAGATATTCTGTCCGGATGCCTTGAGTTCATGGCCTTGGGTGCCGGAAACGTCCTTTTGGCGGATAAGCACGGTGACAATGCGGCCCGACCATTCGTGATGCAATCGCTCGACCCGGTCTTCCTCGGGCAGGCCAGACAATGCGGTGGCAATGAATCGCTTGGTCACCGGCTGCTGGGGTGCAGCGAACACATCGTATACATCGCCGGATTCGACCACGCGTCCGGCGCTCATTACGGCCACGCGGCCGGCAATCTGCTGGACCACGTTCATCTGATGGGTGATAAGCACAATGGTGATGCCGAATTCCTCGTTCACACGCTTGAGCAAGGCCAGCACTTCGGTGGTGGTTTCCGGGTCGAGCGCGCTGGTGGCTTCGTCGGCGAGCAGAATCTCCGGATTAGTGGCCAGTGCGCGGGCGATGCCGACGCGCTGCTTCTGGCCGCCGGACAGCTGCGAAGGGTATTTGTTTGCGTGCTCACTGAGGCCCACGAATTCAAGGAGTTCGTTGACACGACGATCCTGATAGTCCTTGCGCCAGTGATCGAGTTGCAGTGGGTAGGCGATGTTCTGGGCCACGGTTTTGGTGGAGAACAGGTTGAACTGCTGGAAAATCATGCCGATTTTCTGGCGGATGGGCCGCAGCTTGGTCTCACTCAGAGAGGTGATATCAGTACCAAGCACGGTCACAGTGCCGGAGGTGGGTCGTTCGAGCGCGTTGATAAGCCGGACCAGTGTGGATTTGCCTGCACCGGAATAGCCGATGATGCCGAAGATGTCACCGCGATCGATGGTCAGGCTGACGTCATCCACGGCTCGTGCGATGTTCGCGCCGCGTCCGCGTGTTTTGAATTCCTTCACGACATGGTCGAAGGTGATGATGGGGTCGCTCATAGTGCTCCCTGATGCTGGTTGTTGGTGTCCGGTCACGGAAGCGGAGCGAATCCCGATTGTTGGCTCGGGTACTCGCTCCGCTTGGTGGTAATGGCTATGGACAGGCTAGTCGTGCGCTCGTATCAGCCGCGGCTCACTGCTGGGCCTTGGCATCCTTCTCAATGTCGGACAGGAAGCCTTGCAGCTCGCTGGCGCTGAACTTGTCGGCGAACACCGCGGTACCGCCGGAGTTCTCCTGCAGGGCGTCGAGCACATCCTTCTGCTGGTAGATGGAAACGAGCTTCTTGTAGGTCTCGTTGTTCACGTCCGCCTTGCGGGCCACCCACACGTTGATGTAGGGGCGAGCCTCTTCGGATTCGGCGTCATCCTGGTAGATGGCGTCCTTCGGGTCGAGACCGGCATCGGCCACGTAGTCGTTGTTGATCACACCAGCGGCGATGGTCGGGTCCTTCAGGGTGGTGGCCACCTGTTCGGCCTTGAGCGGGGTGACCTTGACCTTGCTCTTGGCTTCGTCGATGTAGGCCGGGGTGGAGAAGGCGGTCCAGTCGCCCTTGAGCGTCACGAGACCGGCGGCCTTGAGCACGCCGATAGCGCGGGCCTGGTTGGTTTCGTCGTTCGGAATGGTGACGGTGTCGCCCTGCTTCAGGTCCTTGATGTCCTTGACCTTGGTGGAGTACACGCCGAGCGGGTAGATGGCGGTGCCGCCGATGGGCTGCAGGTCCTTCTTGTTGCTCACGTTGTAGTTGGCCAAGTAGAGCAGGTGCTGGAATTCGTTGAGGTCCAGCTCGCCGGAGTCAAGGGCCGGGTTTTCGGAGGTGTAGTCCTGGAAGTCGACGATGTCGACGTAGATGCCGGCCTTCTCGGCGTCCTGCTTGAACTTGACCCATTCGGGGTTGGTAGCGCCGACCACGCCGATCTTGACCGGGTTGCCCTTGCTGCCCTTGGCGGACGACTCGTTGGCACCGGCAAACGCGCGGTAGCCGAAGAACGCGGCCACGGCGATAATCGCCACGACCACGATGGTGATGATGACGTTGCGGGCGGTGTGGTTCACACGCACCGGCTCGTTATTGTTAGGAGCGGCCGGGGTTGCCGGCTGGGTTGCTGCTGTCATTGGATTTCCTCTCTCCAAAATTGATGTCGGGTAACACCATAACGCGCTTGAACCGCGAAAGTGACGGAAAATGGCCGATTGCCATATAGGTGTCTTTTATGGCGCGCATGCAATGTCCGGGATTCGTGCGTTTGATAACCCGCTATAGGCGTGCCGAACACGCCGGAAAGCACGTCGAGAGGGGCTTTGACAATGGAAGCTATGACTACCGATACTGCCAATGCCGATATCCGAGCCGTATTCTTCGATATCGATGGCACGCTCACCAGTTTCACGACCCATACGGTGCCGGATTCCACAATCGAGGCGATTCACCGGCTGCAGGCCGCAGGCGTCAAGGTGCTGATTTGCACGGGCCGCGCGCCTTCACAGATGCACGTGGTGCTGGATACCATGCCGGTGACGTTCGATGGCGTGGTGGCGTTCAATGGGCAGTATTGTTTTGATGACACCGGCTTCTTTGCCTCGCAGGCCTTGGATACTGCTGATATTGAGGTGATTCTCGACTGGCTGGACCGTCACCCCGATGTGGTGTGCAATTTCGGCGAGAAGGATTACGTGTACTTCAACCAGTCCAATGATCTGCTTCGCGCCACGTGGAGCAAACTGGGCAAAACCGCACCGACCCGGTATTTCGAGGACCCGCGCACCCGCGCGCTGGATCATGAGACTTTCCAGATCAGTCCCTTTGTCGGGCCCGAGCTGGAGGCCGAACTGGTGGGACTGTGCAGCAATGTGCGCGGGGTGCGTTGGCATCCGGATTTCACGGATCTGATTCCGGCCGATGGCGGCAAGCCGCGCGGCATCCAGCGGTTCATGGCGCATTACGGCATCACGCGCGAGCAGACCATGGCCTTCGGCGATGGCGGCAATGACACGGATATGCTCGCCTACGCCGGCATCGGGGTCGCGATGGGCAATGCGACCGCCGAGCCCAAGGCCGCCGCCGACTACATCACTGACGATGTGGACCACGACGGTGTGCGCAATGCCCTGCTGCATTTCAGGGTGCTACGCGATTAAAACATCACAACAGTTCGCTTTGTTCTGCCCCGCCGTGACAGGGCTTATGAATAAGCAAAGGGCTCGGGACGAATCCCGAGCCCTTTGGTGTTAGCGAACTAACAACACCGTGGAGGTGTTATCACTCGTTGTCGCCAGCGGTAGCGGCGGTAGCGGTGACGGCACCCTTCTTGTCGGTGTTCACGCCGGAGTACACCCAGTCGGTGTAGTCCGGGTGGTCGTAGCCGTTGTCGACGGCGAACTGGAAGGCCTCATCACGGAACTTCTCGAGCTCGTCGATCTTGTCGGCGTACTTGTCGGCGTCGATCATGCGCAGAGCCTCAGCGGTCAGCTCGTAGCGGTCGATGCGGTTGACACGAACCATGTCGTACGGGGTGGTGGTGGAGCCCTCCTCCTCGTAGCCGTGGACGTTGAAGTTGTCGTGGTTCGGACGGTCGTAGATCAGGCCACGCACGTCGTGAGCGTAGGAGTGGTACGCGAACAGCACCGGCTTGTCGGCGGTGAAGATGTCGGCGAACTCCTCGTCGGTCAGAGCCTCGTCGTTCTCCTTGGCGGACTGCAGGGAGAGCAGGTCGGCAACGTTCACAACCTTGAACTTGACGCCCAGTTCCTTCAGCTTGTCGGAAGCAGCCATGATCTCCTGAGTCGGGACATCGCCGGCGGCGGCAAGCACGACCTCGGCCTCATCGTTGTTCTTGGCGGTGGAAGCCCAATCCCAAGCGGCGGCACCCTTCTCGAGCTCGGCACGAGCCTCGTCCAGGGTCAGCCAGGTGGCAGCAGGCTGCTTACCAGCGATGATGGCGTTGATCTTGTTGGTGGACTTGTAGCACTTCTCGGCGATGGCCAGCAGCATGTTCGCATCGGTGGCGAAGTAGATGCCGATGACGTGGTCGTTGTGGAAGCACTTGTTCAGCAGGACGGAGGTGACACCCGGATCCTGGTGGGAGAAGCCGTTGTGGTCCTGACGCCAAACATGGGAGGAGACCAGCAGGTTCATGGAGGCGATCGGCTTGCGCCACGGAATCTCGCGGACGGTAGCCTCAAGCCACTTGGCGTGCTGGTTCAGCATGGAGTCGATCACGTGGACGAAGGACTCGTAGGAGCTCCAGATGCCGTGACGACCGGTCAGCAGGTAGGCCTCGAGGAAGCCTTCCATCTGGTGCTCGGACAGCTGCTCAACGACCTGGCCGGAGACGTGCATGTGCTCGTCGACCTCGTCGGAGATGTAGCCGGCATCCCACTGCTTGTTGGTGACTTCGTAGGAAGCCTGCAGACGGTTGGAAGCGGTCTCATCCGGTCCGAAGATGCGGAAGTCGCGCGGGTTGTTCTTGATGATGTCGCGAGTGTAGGCACCCAGGGTACGGGTGGCCTCGAGCTGGCCCCAGCCGTGGCCGTACTCAGCCACTTCCTTGACCTCGTAGTCCTCGAGGTTCGGCAGCTTCAGGTCGTTGCGGATCACACCACCGTTGGCGTTCGGGTTGGCACCGATACGCAGCTCGCCCTTCGGCATGAAGGCAAGGACGTCGTCCTTGACAGCACCGTTGGCGTCGAACAGCTCTTCCGGCTTGTAGGACTCGAGCCAGTTCTTGAGAACCTCGAAGTGGGCCTCGGTGTCGCGGGCGGAAGCCAGCGGCACCTGGTGGGAACGCCAGGAGCCTCGGTCTTCTTGCCGTCGATGTACTTCGGGCAGGTCCAGCTTCGGGGTGCGGAAGATCAGCATCGGGTAGAACGGACGGTGCACGTTGTCGGTCTGAGCGGTGGCCTTGATGTCGCAGATCTCGTCCCAGATGGTCTCCCACAGCTCGGCGAAGCGACGGTGGATGGACATGTGGTCCTCATCATCGAAGCCAGCGACGAACTCGTAGGGCTCGTAACCCATGCCGTGGAAGAACTCGTGGAGCTCTTCGTCGGAGATGCGGGACAGGATGGTCGGGTTGGCGATCTTGTAGCCGTTGAGGTGCAGGATCGGCAGCACGATACCGTCGGTGCGCGGGTTCACGAGCTTGTTGGACTGCCAGCCGGTAGCCAGCGGGCCGGTCTCAGCCTCGCCGTCGCCGACGATGGCCGGGACAAACAGGCTCGGGTTGTCCATGATGGCGCCGTAAGCGTGGGACAGAGCGTAACCCAGCTCACCACCCTCGTGGATGGAGCCCGGGGTCTCCGGAGCGAAGTGGGACGGAATGCCGCCCGGGTAAGAGAACTGACGGAAGAACTTCTGCAGACCAGCTTCGTCCTTGGTGATCTTCGGGAAGGTCTCGGTGTAGGTGCCGTCCAGGTAGGACTGGGAGGTACCGGCCGGGCCACCGTGGCCCGGGCCCATGATGATCACGGTGTTCTGGCCGTGGTCAGCAATGAAACGGTTGATGTGGCCGATGAGGAAGTTCAGGCCAGGGGTAGTGCCCCAGTGGCCCACCAGACGGTGCTTCACATCTTCGCGGGTGAAGGGCTCCTTCATCAGCGGGTTGGAACGCAGATAAATCTGGCCGATGGAAAGGTAGTTGGCAACGCGCCAGTACTTGTCAACGCCTTCGAGGGCTTCCTCGGAAACCGGAGCGTTGAGCTTCTTCCAAGGGGTGCCAATAACAGGACTCGTCATGTGTACTCCTGTACTCCTGCACGTGATCGTGCGATTGATTATTTCTGTTCGGTCACGGTCCCTGACCCTTGCGGTGCCAAGGTTTTCCGTTCCCAATCAATCGTCATGGTACGAGGACAACGCGACTTTTGAACGATTTCTTGCGGGTGTGTTCGAAATTGTTGCGGATATTTCAGTATTTGTGCGGTTCGACTGACCGTTTGTCAACATTAGTTTTTTCAACATACTTTTTCAAAACGGCGGAAGCATGCGGAAATCCAGCATTTGGCTAGAACAGCGCACGTTCGATTTCCCATGTTCGAAATCGGCGTGTTGTCCGTCTACAGGCATGTAGTTTGTTCGATTTGCGCACATAGTCTCTGCGTGTCGGCCTTGTCGCCTTGACCAGTGATAATCAGGGGTGTTCAGCCCACGTAAAATTCCAATGAACGTTAGGGGAATATCAATGGCAAACGGTCCTGTGCTTGTCGTCGACTTCGGCGCCCAGTACGCCCAGCTCATCGCCCGCCGCGTGCGCGAAGCAGGCGTGTACTCCGAGCTGGTCCCTCATTCCATGCCGGTCGACGAGATCCTGGCCAAGGATCCGAAGGCGATTATTCTGTCTGGCGGCCCGGCCTCCGTGTTCGAGCCCGGCGCGCCGACCATAGACACCAAGGTATTCGAATCCGGTGTTCCGGTGCTTGGTATCTGCTACGGCTTCCAGGTCATGGCCTATGAGCTCGGCGGCAAGGTGGATAAGGCCGCGCTCGGCGAATACGGCAAGACCTCAGCCACCATCGACGACGCCGCCGGCATCCTCGCCGACTCCCCCGCCGAGCAGACCACGTGGATGAGCCACGGTGTGGCGGTCGAACAGGCCCCGGCCGGCTTCGAAGTGCTGGCCCACACCGAAGGCGCGCCCGTGGCCGCCATGGCGGACGAATCCCGCAAGCTCTATGGTGTGCAGTGGCACCCGGAAGTCAAGCACTCCCCGCTTGGCCAGAAGCTTATCGAAAACTTCCTGCACCGTTGCGCCGCGCTGCCCAACGACTGGGATGCCTCCTCGATTATCGAGGATCAAGTCAAGAAGATCCGCGAGCAGGTCGCGACGCCGAGGTGATCTGCGGCCTGTCCGGCGGCGTTGATTCCGCCGTGGCCGCCGCTCTGGTACACAAGGCCATCGGCGACCAGCTCACCTGCGTGTTCGTGGACCACGGCCTGCTGCGCAAGGGCGAAGTCGAGCAGGTCAAGCACGACTTCGTCGCCGCGACCGGCATCCGCCTCATCACCGTCGACGCCGCCGACGACTTCCTCGACGCCCTCGCAGGCGTCTCCGAGCCGGAGCGCAAGCGCAAGATCATCGGCGAGAAGTTCATCCGCACCTTCGAGAAGGCCCAGCGCCAGGTCCTCGAAGAGGCCGGCGCCCGCGGCAAGGAGGTCAAGTTCCTCGTGCAGGGCACGCTCTACCCCGACGTCGTCGAATCCGGCGGCGGCGACGGCGCGGCCAACATCAAGAGCCACCACAACGTCGGCGGCCTGCCCGAGGACATCAAGTTCCAGCTCATCGAACCGCTGCGCACTCTGTTCAAGGATGAGGTGCGCGCCATCGGCACCGAGCTCGGTCTGCCCGACGAAATCGTCTGGCGTCAGCCCTTCCCGGGCCGGGTCCTGGGCCATCCGGCCGATCATCCGGGCGAGATCCACCAAGACGCT
>ENA-OPZD01000046-OPZD01000046.1-human-gut-metagenome-genome-assembly--contig:-NODE-46-length-58606-cov-3.927410_pt1 | contig 58606 bp, 57 predicted proteins | sample MGYA00242479_ERZ504495 | MGnify/ENA primary metagenome ERZ504495 (study PRJEB26092, sample SAMD00036286) | human gut metagenome | host: Homo sapiens | study: EMG produced TPA metagenomics assembly of... | reverse complement strand
GGGCTTTCTCCCGACCCGCGGCTTTTTTCGTCCCGCGTCCATGCGCAGGCCGACCGCGCGCTTTGGGAAGTCGGCCTCCTTGCGGTAGGATATAAGGCGTTCATGCCCCTACGCGTTAAAGGACGGCACACCCTCGTGAGCAGCGCACAAGGCACTACAGGCCACTTGGTATCGGTTGCGGTGCCGGTGTACAACGTGGAGCACTACCTCGCACAGTGCCTCGATTCCATACGCTCTTCGCTCGGAAAGCAGCTGCAAGTCGTCATCGTCAACGATGGCTCCACCGATGGGAGCCTCGCCATTGCCGAGGCCTTCGCGCAACGCGCCGAAAGCGATCCGCACCTGCCCGATGTCTCCATCGTGACCAAGCCCAATGGCGGGTACGGCGCTGCAGTCAACAGGGGCTTCGATGAGTCCGATGGCATGTACGTCGGCATCGTCGAGCCCGACGACTACCTTGCCGGAGACCTCTTCGGCGAGCTCTACGCCATTGCCGAGGCGAGCGATATGCCCGACATCGTCAAATCAACCTATAAGCGCGTCTGGATGCCCGATACCCCGCAGCAGCGCATATGGGGCTCCCTGCTGCGTCACCGCGGCGTGCGCACCTGGAGGCGGGGCTGCACCAACCTGGGAGAATCTCCCCTGCTTGTCCGCTGGCACCCTTCGGTGTGGTCGGCGATCTACCGTCGTGACTTCCTCACGTCGACGGGCACGCGATTCATCGAGGCGCCGGGCGCGGGATGGGTGGACAACCCCTTCGTAATGCGAGCCATGTGCCAGGCGGACCGCATAGCGTTCACCGACGATGCGTGGTATTGCTATCGTGAGGACCGACCGGGGTCGAGCAGCGTCACCAAGGCGCCCACCCTCTCGCTCACACGCTGGCTGCAAATGGCGGACGAGGTCGCTCAAAGCCGCTGGGCGACAGACGGTGGTGTCCTCACCTCACTTGCGAGCATCGGTTTTCGCTACGCGTCACATCTGTGGAATACTCCCGAGGCGCGCGATCCCGAGGTTACCAAGCTCCTCGAGTGCGTGCTCGGCGCCATACCCCTCGACATCGCGCTCTCACTTGACGATGTGTCGCCAGCGGCAAAGCAACGCTATCTCGATGCCACACATCAAAACGGAGACATTGGCAAAGCGATGACGTATCGCATGGCCATGATCCGCGAACTCTTGTATTCCTGGCGGGAGAACGGCATGTTCTTCGCCTGCGAGCGCGCCGGCCTCCATCGTCATCCAGCCAAGACCCAGCACATCTCCTAAGGAGCATCCGTGACCGCCGATTCATCCCCCGCCATCGCAACGAACGAGGCGAATCCCCTGGTATCTGTCATCATTCCCGCCTACAACGTCGAGGCGTACGTCGAGGCGGCCGTTCGCTCCGTCCTGGACCAGACCCTCACAGACATTGAGGTCATCGTCGTTGACGACGGATCGCACGACGAAACGGGGGCGATTCTCGATCGCATGGCCCTGCAGGACCCGCGCCTCACTGCTCTCCATGTCCCAAACGGCGGGGCACCTGCAGCGCGCAACCTCGCAATCGACCGGGCGCGCGGACGCTACCTCGTATTCGTGGATGCCGACGACGAGTGCGCCCCCACGATGCTCGAACACCTCGCCTCCATCATGGAGCGAGATCACTGCGATCTCGCGGTCTGCGGCTTCGAAATCGTCACTACCACGGGATACGGCAATGGCGATGACTCCGGTGACGATACCTATGTTGAGGTCAAGCAGGTTCCGGATGCGGCATATGCAACGGCGGAGGATTTCCATCGCGCCTCGCCCGCGCTGTTCGACAACAACATGTTCTATCCACCGTGGAATAAGATGTTCCTCGCCAGCCGCCTCAATGAGCTCGGCATCCGCTATCGCGACGTTTTTTGGGACGACTTCCCCTTTGTGCTCGATTACATCAGGGATGTCCAGAGCGTCAGCATGACGAGCGAGCCCCTGTACCGCTTCTTCCGTCGCCGCGCCGACTCGGAAACCGCCCGTTACCGCGATGGCGTGTTCGAGAAGCGCGAGACGGAAAACGACTGGATGCGTGAGCTGTACCGCCACTGGAACATGGAGGACGACGCAAACGCCGACGAGATGGTGAGCCGCCGGTACATCGAGCGCCTCGTTGGCTGCGTGGCCAACGAATCGCCTCCCAAAAGAACCCCAAGTCGTTCTCCCAAAAACGCGCGAAGGTCAAAGAGATGCTGAGCTCGCCGGCGGTGCGCCCCTCCCTTAGGGCGGCTCGACCCCGTAGTGCGAAGATGCGCGTCATGCTCATCCCCTATCGCATGAACAGCGCGACGCTCTGCCTGCTATCCGGCATGTTCATCGAATGGGTCCGCGGGACGGCGCCCACGCTGTTTGCCAAGCTCAAGGCCAACCGCTAGTCACATTCGACAACCTTCACAGGGTTTCCTCGTCTGTTAGGACTTTGCGTTGCTTTGCGCGACGGGTGGTATTGCGCGCGCATGGGTACGAGAATCTCGTGAGCGATCACGAGAGGTGTACCCTATGACTTCAAACGATACAGAACAGACCACCCGCAGTCCGTATAGCGCGTACCTGGGCTCACCCGACACGCACATCGGGGCGACGCAGCCCATCGCGCTGCGCAAGGGGCTCCTCGACGGCATCTCTGTCGCGCAAATCATCGCCGCGGCGGCGGCCGCCGTGACCTCCATGCTCCTCTCATCAAAATCGGCATCGCGGGGTCCGTCATCGGCGCAGCCGTGAGTTCCGTGGTGACCGTCGTGTGCTCCCAGCTCTATCGCAACGCACTCGACACGAGTGCGCGAAAGCTCAAGGCAAAACAAGCGATGCGAGCCTACCAAGCGCAAGAGCGCGTCCTCGATACGCTCGACGCCTACGGGACCAGCACCGCCTCGTCAACGACGAACATGAGCCCCGAAGCGGCGCACGAAGACACCCGCACCCCGCATATCCGCATCGCGCCTACCAAGCTGCAGGCAAGGGCAGCCGCAGAGCGAAGCGCGTCCAAGCGAAAGGTGACCTTTGCATCAATTCTCATTGCCGTTCTGGCCGTCGTGATCAGCGCAGGCGCCGTCATGCTCGCCACCGCGGGAGAGGGCCTGGGCACGAAGACGCCATCCGTGTTCGATGCCTCAACGTCCACCGATCAGCCGCCGACAAATCCCGCGGATGAAGTTGCCCCGACGACGCCTTCGACGTCAGCCCCGCAAGCAACGCAAGACGGCAACGACACGACAAATGGCAGCGCCACGTCCAGCACCGATGCCACATCGGGATCGGGCTCCACGTCGGGCACGGGAAGCACAGGCACTGGCGATTCGTCGAACTCCAATACAAACTCCGGTGGCTCAACGAGCTCGGACTCCAGTGACGGCAACACAGACGGGTCCTCATCTGATAGCTCAAATGGAGCAGGGACGCAGTCAACCGATAACGGCACCGAGGTGAACGCCGGCGCATGATGCTACCATGGTGAGCGCAATCGATTGAAAGAGGCCACCATGGCACGAGCGAAATCCTCCGCAAACCTAACTGCGAACAACCTTATATACCTGTATCGCCTTCTGTCCCAAGAACTCGGGTGTGGGAGGCAGACGTTTCTCCCCGCCGTGGAGGAGGCCCTCGCATCCGATCAGATGACCGCTGATGACTTGGGATTTGATTCGACGCGCGACTTACTCGAAGCGCTTGAGGTGTTCGTCAAGTTGACCATTTTCAAGGGTGGCAGAATCTACGCGACCATCATTGCCCAGCCCACATGGGACGAGGCGCTCGCCGCATTTGAGGCGACGGATGGCAAAAAGACTGCGGGAGAATCTTCCGGCAAACCGTGGAAACGCAAGAAGGCCGACAAGACGCTCAAGCCGGTGCGCCCCAAACGCGCAAAGCGCCCGGAGCCCGAACCGAAGCCCGTGCCCGCACAGGAGCCGGAGCTCGAGTGCGAATCGGCGCAGGCGGATGGCGAGCTGCCATCCGGTCTTCAGCCTGAACCCGCTTCAGCACCGGAGAGCGTTGCCGCTCCCGGACGCACCGCGCCGTCTTTCCATGACACGTCAAGCGGCTCGAGCGCGACATCCGACTCCGGTGCGCCATCCGACGCTATCGAGCCGTCCAGCGCACCCGATGCGGACACAGAGCCTGAACAGCCAGCAGCCCGGGAGGCGGCAGCGCCGGGTGTCGACGATACGTCCCCCGATGGCCCAAGGCCCGCGATATCGCTCACCGTGGTCTACGACCCTACAACGGGATTGACCGCGAGACGACCATCCAGTCACACCCCATCGCGCCCGCACCTTCCCCGGTGCGCACTGAGACGCCCGAAAGCACCGTTCCCGCACCTGCCGAGGACCCTGCGCAATTCGAGGCGTTGCCCGATGTCGTCGAAGCTCCGACGCAGCTGCCGTCCTCCTCTTCCGCACAATCAAGCGTCGCCGCCCCAGCAGAGCCCGAGATAGTGCTTGAGGCGACTCCGGAGATGAGAAATCCCGCGCCCTCGCCTGAGGTCCTCGCAAGCTACCCCACCAACCTCTCCAGCGAGGTGTATTTGCCCAGCGAACGCATCGCGGACCTTTGCGAGTTGCTCCCCTACGGCACCGATGTCTTCACACTTCTCGCAGAGGACTATGCCCGCGCCCGCACGCTCGAACTCATAACGGGCACGCGAGCCCGAGTCGTCTTCCCCTTGCGCGTTCAACATGCGAACAGCATCGAACCCATCGAGGTCACGCATCAAAAACGCTGCGGCTCTGGCTGCAGTGGGAGCTATTCGTCGTCAAGTAGGCCAAGCAACGCAGAGACGCGCATGCACCCCCTCCGAAAAATCGGGGGGTGCCAGGAGACGGTACGGCGACACGACCCCGCTCCCAACGCACTGCGGGCAGAATGTCGAAACAAAAAAAACGCGATTGAAACGCGTCAATTTCGACATTCTGCCCGCTTTGTCAAAAGATCGCCGCGTGCCAAAGGGTGCGCCAAAAGGGGTACGCCCCCTTTTGCACGCGGCGATGCAAGTCAGTTTAGTCGCGCGTGAGCTTGCGGTGGACGCGGTGCGGCTTGGCGGCGTCCTCACCCAGGCGGGCGACGCGGTTCTCCTGATACTGCTCGAAGTTGCCCTCGAACCAATACCAGTTGCCGGGGTTCTCGTCGGTGCCCTCCCACGCGAGGATGTGGGTGGCCACGCGGTCGAGGAACATGCGGTCGTGGCTGATGACCACGGAGCAGCCCGGGAACTCCAGCAGCGCGGACTCAAGCGCGGAGAGCGTCTCGACATCGAGGTCGTTGGTGGGCTCGTCGAGCAGCAACAGGTTGCCGCCCTGTTTGAGCGTGAGCGCGAGGTTCAGGCGGTTGCGCTCGCCGCCGGAGAGCACGCCGGCGCGCTTCTGCTGGTCCTGGCCCTTAAAGCCAAAGCTCGCCACGTAGGCGCGGCTCGGCACCTCGTTCTCGGCGACCTGCATGATGTCCAGGCCGTCGGACACGACCTCCCACAGGGTCTTGTCGGGGTCGATGCCGCCGCGCATCTGGTCCACGTAGGAGATCTTGACCGTCTCGCCGATCTCCAGGTTGCCGCTCGTAAGCGGCTCCAGGCCCACGATGGTCTTGAACAGGGTGGTCTTGCCCACGCCGTTGGGACCGATCACGCCCACGATGCCGTTGCGCGGCAGGGTGAAGGAGAGGTCGTCGATGAGCACGCGGCCGTCGAACTCCTTATGCAGGTGCTCGGCCACCAGGACCTTGGAGCCCAGGCGCGGGCCCACGGGGATGCGGATGTCGGTGTAGTCGACCTTCTGGCTGGCGCGGGCCTCGGCCTCCATCTCCTCGTAGCGAGCCAAGCGGGCCTTGTTCTTGGCCTGGCGGGCCTTCGGGGAGGAGCGGACCCAGTCGAGCTCGGCCGCGATGCGCTTGGCAAGGCGCTCCTCGCGCTGGCCCTGCGCCGCCGCACGCGCGGCCTTGGTCTCCAGATAAGTGGAGTAGTTGCCCTTGTAGGGGTAGAGGTGGCCGCGGTCGACCTCGCAGATCCACTCGGCCACGTGGTCCAAGAAGTAGCGGTCGTGCGTGACGGCGAGCACGGCGCCGGGATAGTTCTTGAGGAAGTGCTCGAGCCACAGGATGGACTCGGCGTCCAGGTGGTTGGTGGGCTCGTCGAGCAGCAGGAGGTCAGGGGCCTCGAGCAGCAGCTTGCACAGGGCGACGCGGCGACGCTCGCCGCCGGAGAGCACGTTCACCGGCATGTCGGAGTCGGGCAGCTGCAGCGCGTCCATGGCCTGGCCGAGCTTGGAGTCGATGTCCCAGCCGTCGGCGGCGTCGATCTCGTCCTGCAGGCGGCCCATCTCGGCCATGAGGGCGTCCATGTCGCAATCAGGGTCGCACATCTCGACCGAGATCTGGTTGAAGCGCTCGACCTTGGCGATCATGTCGGCAAACGCCATGCGCACGTTCTCGATGACGGTCTTGTCCTCGTCCAGCGGCGGCTCCTGCTGGAGGATGCCCACGGTGTAGCCGGGGGTGAGCTTGGCGTCGCCGTTGGAAACCTCCTCGATGCCCGCCATGATCTTGAGCAACGTGGACTTGCCCATGCCGTTGGGACCCACGACGCGATCTTGGCGCCCGGATAGAAGGACAGGGTCACATCGTCGAGGATGACCTTGTCGCCATGCGCCTTGCGCGCCTGATACATCTGGTAGATGAACTCTGCCATGGACGGCTCCGTTTCCAAGGGTTTACGCGGTCTAACGTTCCCCATTGTCGCATGAAACCGAGAACTGCAGGAATTCTCGACGAATTGCGCAGCCAATCCACCCCGACACATTACCTCGATTTAGGGGCAGGCAGTTAATTGAGGTGTTAGCACACGCCTACAGTGCAGTAAAGGCTTGATCCAAGTCCCAGATGATGTCTTCGATGTCCTCCGTACCGATGGAAAGGCGAATGGTCGCGGGCGTGATGCCCTGGTCGGCGAGCTCCGCCTCGGTGAGCTGAGAGTGCGTGGTGGTGGCAGGGTGAATGACCAGGCTCTTCACGTCGGCGACATTGGCCAGCAGACTGAACACCTGCAGATGGTCAATGAACTTCCACGCGGCGTCTTGGCCGCCCTTGATCTCGAAGGTGAAGATCGATGCGCCCCGCGCGGGAAATAGCGCTTGTAGAGCTCGTGGTCAGAGTGATCGGGCAGGCTCGGGTGATTCACCTTGGCCACGTACGGGCTGGAGGCGAGGTATTCAACCACGCGCTTCGTGTTCTCAACGTGACGGTCGAGGCGCAACGAAAGTGTCTCGACACCCTGCAGCAGAATCCACGCGTGAAGGGTGAGATGCAGGGCCCTCATCGCGCAAGAGGACGGCGCGTACGTACGTGGCAAAGGCAGCAGGGCCCGCCGCATCGGCGAACGCAACCCCGTGATAGCTCGGGTTGGCGGCGGCAATCTGCGGGAACTTACCGCCCACGGTCCAGTCGAAAGACCCGCCGTCGACGATGATGCCACCCAGGCTCGTCCCGTGACCGCCCAGGAACTTAGTCGCCGAATGCACCACGATATCGGCGCCGTGCTCGAGCGGACGGATGAGATAAGGCGTGCCGAACGTGTTGTCCACCACCACGGGCAACCCATGGGCATGGGCAAGCGCGGAGACGGCATCGATGTCGGGGATATCAGAGTTGGGGTTGCCAAGGGTCTCGAGATAGACGAGCGTAGTCTCAGGACGGATCGCCGCCTCGACCTCGGCCAGATCGTGGATATTCACGAACGTGGTCTCGACCCCAAAATCGGCGAGGGTGTGGGCCAACAGGTTGTATGTGCCGCCGTAGATGGTCTTCTGGGCAACCACGTGAGCCCCGGCGCGAGCAAGCGCTTGGACGGTGAGGGTGATCGCTGCCGCGCCCGACGCAACCGCAAGCGCCGCCACTCCACCTTCGAGTGCGGCGATGCGATCCTCCAGTACACCCTGGGTGGAGTTGGTCAGGCGCCCGTAGATGTTGCCGGCGTCGGCCAGCCCAAAGCGGTCGGCGGCATGCTGGGAATTGCGGAACACGTAACTCGTCGTTTGATAAATTGGGACGGCGCGGGCGTCGGTCGCGGGGTCGGGACTCTCCTGTCCGACATGCAATTGCAGGGTGTCGAAGCCAAACTCGTGGTCGGGGTTCTTAGTAAAACGACTCATAACGTGCTCCTTGGGTTCTCGGCGAAAAACTACTCCTCGCAATCCCACTCACAGGTGCGACATTGCTTCCCGTTTTTTCCTATCTAATGGATGGGTTGCTGAATGCATCCTAGTGAGGTGCAGGACGGCCGTCAACCTGACCAAGCGTTCGTTTCGGTCGCATTTCCGTTTCGCTTCACCATGGTTTCAAGCTGTGGTCGTTCAAGCGCATGGGCCTCGAACGGCAGGTGCGTGCGTCGCCGCATCAAAGAGCAACGGCGGCCTTGGAGCCGCAGCCCGCACGCGCTCCGGCGCCTCGCTGCGTGCGAGCGCCTCATATACGACCCGCCATCTCCTCGCTTCGACATTGCACCAAGCCGTGCGCGTCACGCTACAATATGAGGTCACCACGCATGCCTGCAATCTCCCAAGGAGCCCCGATGGAAACCATGAAGGACCGCCTGCGTATCATACTCGGCGATGAACGCCTCGCTCGCCTTGAAGGCGCCTGCGTCCTCGTGTTCGGCTGCGGTGGCGTTGGGTCGAGCTGCGTTGAGGCGCTCGCGCGCGGAGGTGTGGGTACCCTCCTCATCGTCGACAAGGATGTGGTCGCGCCCTCCAACATCAACCGTCAGGCCATTGCCTTCGAGAGTACGGTTGGTCAGCGCAAGGTCGACGTCATGGCCGCCATGATCGCAGATATCAGCCCGTCCTGCCGCGTCTTTGCCCATGACGCTTTCGTCCTTGCGGAGAACCTCGAAGACCTCTACGACATCTGCCTTACAGAGGCAGATGGGCATATTGACTACGTGGTCGATGCCATCGACACGGTGTCCACCAAGCTCGCCCTCGCCGCTCTCGCGCAAACGCGAGGCTTTGAACTCATCAGCTCCATGGGGGGCGCCAAGAAGATTCACCCCGAATGCCTGCGCATCGCCGACGTGCACAAGACGGTCAACTGCTCGCTGGCGCGCATCATGCGCAAGGAGTGCCGCAAGCGCGGCATCCGTCACCTGCGCGTGCTCTATTCCTGCGAAGAGCCGGTGCGCATCGCCGCCGCGCCCGGCGCCGCGCGCTCGGAGCGCACCGACTTGGGCACCGCGAGCTTCATGCCTCCCATCATGGGCCAAATGATTGCCGGCGAGGTCCTACGACATATTTCGGGTCTTGGCGCGGGCGACGACGTCTCCGCCGCGCTCGCCATGCATGACGCTGCGCAAAATGGCCGACTTGCTGGCAAACGGGGCGGACGCGCATGAGTGCGCGCGTACCGACTGAGTGTACACCGTGCTCGAAAAGGGTAGAAATGTCGAAAACTGAGCCCGATTCGGAGCGTTTTTTCGACAAAACCACCCTTTACGCAGGCTCGAACGGCCGTGAACATCGCCCCTGGAACCTCGTGGACATGCACTGCCACTTGGACCGCATGGCAAACGGCGCCGAGGTGGCATCCGAGCTCGAAAGCATGGGCATCGCCGCGTTCTGCACGACCGTAACGCCCGCAGATACGCTCGCCGCCCGAGAACAGTTCGCGCCGCGCCACAATATCCGCGTTGGCGCAGGTCTGCACCCCTGGTGGGTCGACGAAGACCCCTTGATGGTCGAGCAGGCCGCAACTCTTGTCGCGGCGATACATTCATCGGAGAGATCGGCCTTGACTTCTCCCCTTCCCATATAGGCACGCGCGCAGCCCAGCTCGCCGCCTTCGAACGCATCCTAGATGCATGCGGCGAAAGCCCGCTTGCAGGGCGCGTCGTGTCCATTCATGCCGTACGAGCGGCCTCCGAAGCCCTCGACGTCCTTGAACGTCACAACTTTCCCCGCCTTGCCACCTGCATCTTCCATTGGTTCTCGGGAACCTCTGAGGACTTCATGCGCCTCCGCAAGCTCGGTTGCCACATCTCCGTCAACGAACGCATGCTCGCCACCAAGCGCGGACGGGAATACGCCCGGCAGATGCCCCTCGGTCGACTGCACCTGGAGACGGACGCCCCGGCGCAGCCTGGATCCCCCTACTCCGCCGAGGAGCTCGAGTCCTCGCTGAACCGTACGCTTAACGCCCTCGCGCGCATTCGAGGCATCGAGCAGGGCGAACTCGCCGCGTACATGGCACAAACGAGCGCGGCGATTCTCGGAAAATAACGCCACCAAGATTTGACGCACGGCACTCGTTTGCCCGCGCATACTCGCGTAAGCGATCCAAATGACGTCAACGGGATCTGGCTCTCGGTGCTTGCCATACTTCGACGCGCAAAGCGAGGGAGCATTCGACAAGTTCGATATCGAGCAGGAGCTGAGCCATGTGATTTTGCGATTGTGGTCAAAATACCCAAATAGTGCGCAAATCAGAATGAATCTCTAGCCATGCATAACGACCCTCGTTCGCAATTCCTGCGGTTTTTCCGAGCGAACCGAACAATACCGCCGTCGCCACCCGCTATGCCAGCGATCTGATTTTTATGACCTGCACTTTTGATAATCCGTCCGCACGGTGCGGGCGCATTATTTAGGTATTTTGACCAATTGCGGAAACCCACACGATGGCCAGCCGCGGAGCACTGTTTTTCTATGCGATATTATCGCGATAATTGCTTGTTTTATACATATCGAAACGACGAGAGGCTGCCAGCCCTCCAACCCTCCGCATGCGACGCATTTCCGCGCACGCTCTCATTCAACAAGCACACCGAGCAGATAGCGAAAATGGGGCACCCGCAGCATGGCGGGCACCCCAGAATTGACCATATGAAAGCCGCATTTCCCAATCTGCTGAGAGCCGGACTCGCAGCAGATGAACCCGCGGCAGCTAAGGCATGAGCAACCAGGTCCTTGGCAACTGATTTCTTAGTAGTCGAACTGGTGATAGTAACGACGGTACTTGAGGTTATGCTTGGTAACCAGCTCGTAGTTGCGGGCGAGGCGGTCGGTGGTGAGCACGGAGAGGATCCAGGGGGACACGATGACGCGGAAGTCGTCGTCCAGGCCGGGAATCGCGTACTCGGCGGTGTCGATGATGACGTAATCCTCGTCACCGGTCACGCCGCTGGTGAGGAAGGCGCGGACGCGCTCGTCGAGGGCGCGGCACTCGTCCTCGCCCATGAACAGGAACACGGGTACGCCGGGCTCGAGGAGCTCGAGGGTACCATGGAAGAAGTCATGCGAGGTGATGTGGCGGATGCGCTTCCACTGCATCTCCTCGAGCAGGCACATGGAGTAGAGGATGGTCTCGCCCCACAGCGCGCCGGAGCCGATGAACATGGTGTAGTCGGCCAGGGCGTACTTGCGGGCGAGCTCCTCGGCGCGGGGCTCGAAGCGCTTGCGGATGTCGAGCATGTCCTTCCAGACGTCCCTCGTCTGCTCGATGAACAGGTCGAACTTGGGGAAGCAGCCGCGACGGTTGAGCAGGCGCAGGCCGAAGCAGTCGGCGAGGTAGTAGCCTTCTCGCAGCCGCCGGCGCCGTGGTCGGAGGCCATCATGACGCAGTTCTCGGCGCCCACGGCGCGGCCGATCTTGCCCTCGGGGTTGGTCATGGCGAAGACGCGCACGCCCATCTCCTTCATCTTGCCGATGGCCTCGAGCACCTCGGGGGTGGTGCCGGACTCAGAGGCGGTCAGCACGACGGAGCGCTCGGTCATGCGCTTGTGGCCCATGACGTTCCACTCGGCGGCGTGGATCAGGTAGACCTCGAGGTCGCGGTCGCCGAACTTGTTCATGAGGTACTCGAGCTGCATGAACTCGTCCCAGGTGCCGCCGACGCCCATCAGGAAGACGGCGTCGTAGCCCTCCTCGTGCACGCGGTCGGCCAGGGCGGTCATCTTCTTGCCGGCCTCGTAGACGTTCCTGCCGTCCTCGAGGTAGCCCTCCTGGTCGAAGTGCATGATCTCGATCTTCTCGGTCTCCTTCATTGCTGGCTCCCTTCGCCGCCGTGGCCTCTCATATCCAAGTTGAGAGTTTTTAATACCACTTGTTGAGTACATCTTAACGCTTTTTCATACCATTTTGGTGATGCCAGAAGGTTTCCCGCGAACGGTCACATCTTCTCCGTAAGCGGTTATTTCCCCTGAATCAGACAACGACGAACAGGTTGCGTGAGCACCTGTCCGCCGTCATTCGATGTCTATTAGTACTGATAGGTGTATCCACCCTGGTTTGCAGGCGTCAATGAATAGGCGTGCTCGATGGGCCTGCCATCGACATCGAAACTGACGCACTCGAGGGAAAGGGCGAGGCTTCCCGGCTCAACCTGAAGCAAGCCCGCATCGCGCGCGGACAAAGCGACCACGTCGAGCTTCTCCTGTGCAAGGGCAACGGGTCTACCGCACATTTCATACGTCTCATAAAGGCTGAACACCGATACATCGACATCTTCAATGCCCGGAAACAGCTTGACGGGACGAGCGTCTGCTCGAGCGACACGGGCGTTCCGTCAGTGCTGTTGAGACGGCGGATGGAGTAGAGTTCATCGCCCTCATCGATATCGAAGAGATGGGCGTATAGCGGCCCGGCGGCACGCAGCGATTTGGAGAGCTGACGCACCGAGGCGACCTCGCGGGCCGCCCCCGCAGCGGACCTAAATCCGCTCACCCGCGAGCCGGAGTCCGCGCCGCCCTGGGCAACGAATGCCCCCTTACCCTGCACGCGGCGGATGAGCCCCCGCTCAACGAGACCGTCGATGGCATTGCGCACGGTCAGGCGCGTGGTCGAGAACGCAGCGGCGAGCTCGTGCTCCGAGGGGATGGCCGACCCCGGCGCATAGGCCCCCTCGGCGATGCGGTGCTCGATGGCATGGCGAATCTGCACGTATCGGGGTTCGCCGGCATGACGCGAAACACATGGAGCCCCGAGGGCGGTCACCTCCAGGTCATGGCGGCGGAAGTCTCGTACGCCGGCTTCGTCTCGCACCACCGCGTTGTGACCTACCACGTGACGCCATGCTGCTCGACACCCCTCGGGAACCTCGCCGTTCTTGCAGCCGTTGCTCGCAACCGATACCTGCTCGGTACGTAGACGGCCTTCAGATACTCCATGGGCACGCCGGCGGCAGTTCGCTCGAGCGCCTGCACGAAAAAGACCGGCTCACCTTCGTCGATCAGCAGGCTCTCCGCCTCCTGGGAAGTCGCGCGGGCGATGGAGACGCGCTCCGTACCGTGCCCGACGCGGATCCCGTGCTCATGGGCCAGCACGTCGTAGAGGCTCTCGCGCGAGAAGTCGTGCCCCTCGATACCGGGGCACAGCGTGTAGTTGATATAAGAGGTCTCCACGGCGACGGGAACGTCGTCGGCGAAGCGGACGCGGCGGACCTCGAACACGCGCGAACCGACGGCAAGATCGAACTTGGCCGCAAGCACCTCATCGGCATCCACAACGCGGGCGTCGAGAAGGCGGGCGCCGGGCTCACGACCCACGCGGCGGACGGCATCGGAAAAGTTCCGGGTTTCCTGGAAGATGTTGATGGGCTTAGGCGGCAACACGTACGTGCCCGACCCCTGCCTGCTCTCGAGCACGTGCATCGAGATGAGTTGGGTGATTGCCGCACGAAGCGCCGTGCGCGAGACACCGAGGCGCTCGGAAAGCACACGCTCAGAGGGCAACTTGTCCCCTCCGGTCAGGCCGGCGTTGTGGATATACCACCAGATGCCCTCCTGGGCTCGGTCTTTGGGCGGGATGCCCATAGGCTCATCTGCCACGCCGTCACTTCCTCTCAAACACGACCACGCGCGCGGGCAACCGCAGCCTCTATCGACCGAGCGGCATAACGACCTCGAGCAGGTCGGGAATCGAATCGATAGTATAGTCGGCCGCCTCCTGGGAGAAGCCGAAGCGGTCCTCGCGCTTGGCGACCACGGTGAGGCCGGCCGCCTTGCCCGCGGTGATGCCGGGGACGGAATCCTCCACGCAACAGCACTCGTCCGCAATGAGGCCAAGGCTCTCGAGCGTGTGCAGGTAGATCTCGGGATTGGGCTTGCTTTGGTGGAACTGTTCGCCACTCGTGACCAGCTCGAACGCATCGGCGAGGCCACATGCGGCGAGGACCTCGCGGATGTTGCCCATGGGCGAGGATGAGGCGAGCGCGACGCGGACGCCGCGGCGCTTGAGCTCGTCGACGGTCTCGACCACCCCGGGGTTGAGCAGGGACGCGAAATCCGGATAATGCGCGGATTCCCAGGCGTTATAGCGCTCGAGCCCCTCGTCCTCCGTGATCTGCTCGCCGCCCAGCGCGTACCACGCTACCAGGTTGCGCTTGAAGTCCTTGAAGGACGCGCCCACCGCGGAGCACAACGACTCGCGGGGCACATCGATGCCGGCGGCGTCGAACATCCCGGCGAGCGTGTCGAAATAGAACTTCTCGGTATCGACGATCACGCCGTCCATGTCGAAGATGACGGCCTTGAAGGGAAAGGCGGGCTGGGTCATGAGCGGGGTCTCCTGTCCGGTTAGTGAAATCGGCACGCGCCCAAGCATCCTCCCCGCCCGGGGCGCAGGTGGATGCGCGCGTGCCGCTCTGCATGATTGTAGGGGTTATTTCGGCTCTCCGCCGAAAATCAGTCATCGCCGTCGTAGTTCACGAAGTTCTCGGTTTTCGCCGCGGCGATCGCCTTGAACCGCTTGAGCAGGGGATGCTGCTTCGAGCTGCCGAGCGCGCTGCTCGCCAGATGGCTCACCAGCTGCACGAACGGCAGGTAGGCGAAGGAGGCGAGGTCGGCAGCGGGAAGTTCGGGGGCCACAAGGACGTTCGGGTCGCCGGCGAGCTCCGCAGTCGAGGCGGGCTCGGCTGCCTGTGCACTCGTCACTAGGAACGCGGCGTCGCTCACCTCGCGGGCCGCGCGGTAGATCAAGCGGCAGCGCTCACGAGCGGCATCCGGCGCATCGAAGAAGAACATGGTATACGCGGGCGTGATCTGCAGGTTGGGCCCATGGATGAACTCCTCCACCTCGTAGGCGGGGCTCGGGACGTGCACCGTCTCGCCGATTTTGAGCGCCCCCTCGAGGGCGACGCCGCGGGCTCCGTCGGCGGCGATGCTGTAGCTCAGACGCATCGACGTCAGCGCCTTCTCGTGGGCGCGGTAGACTCGTAGGTCGAGGCGCGCACCGCGTCGCCAGGACCTCCACCGCCGCCGCGAGGTCGGCCATGCGCTCGGGCGCCCGCCCAGGCGGGCGGCGAACATCATGAGAAACAGCGCGAGCGTCGTCACGCCCTTCGTCACGTAGCCCACGAGCTCGGTGCCCGCCCCCCAATCGACCATGACGTCGGCATGGTCGCGGGCGTCAGCCCCCACGTTGCCGGTCAGGCACACGGCGCGGGCCCCCTGGGCACGGATGACGTCGAGTGCCTCCAGCGCGTTGGTCGACAGGCCGCTTTGGGTCACGACCGCCACGAGCTCGCCCTCGCGGACCTCGGGCTCGTAATAGGTGAACCGGTGCGGCGTCACGACATCGATCTGGACGCCAGGAAGGCACGACGCCATGAACGGCAGCGCACACTGGCAGGCGTTGAACGACGAGCCGGAAGCAACTAGGCGAATCCTTGTCGGAGTCCTCCCGCCGCAGCATGCCACGAGCGGTTCGGTAAGCTCATCGGCGCGGGCGAGGTTCTCGCGCGCCACGCGGGGAGATTCGTCGACGTAGTCCCCCATCGACCATACGCGCTCTTCCAACGTATCCATATGTCTCTCCTTGAAATTAGGGAAGCGGGGCGCCGCACGCAGGCGCAACGCCCACGGCGCGACGCCCCGCTCCAAATGTTGATGGGGTGCGGCTCCCTATCCGTGCGAGCCGCCCTTCCGCCGCCGTGCGGCGCCCCATTCGGGCGATACCTCGATCGGTCGCGACCTACACGCCCAGGATGCCGAAGAACGAGCCGACGAGGCCGACGACCACGAGCGCCACGAGCAGGGTGGTGGTCTTGACGTTCTTCTTGTTCACAAGCCAGTACATCAGCAGCGTGAAGGCGAGCGGGAGCAGGCCGGGCATGATCGTGTTGCAGATGTCGCCCAGCGTGGTCGCGGTCTCGCCGGAGCCGATCACGAGCGGCACGTTGATACCAACGTTCTCGGCGGTCATGCCTCCGATGACCATGAGGCCCAGGACGGAGGCGCCGTAGGTGAGGACCTCCATGAGGCCGCTCTCCTGCACCTTGGCGAGGAAGCCGCTTCCCAGCTTGTAGCCGGCGTGCATGAGGTAGAAGCGCAGGCCCTGAGCGGGGATGTTGAAGAGCAGCAGGAACAGGATGGGTCCCAGGATGTTGCCCTGGGCGGCGAGGCTCACGCCGACGCCGGTGGCGATGATGCGCAGCGTACCCCAGATGAAGGAGTCGCCGATGCCCGCCAAGGGGCCCATGAGGGAGACCTTGACGTTGTTGATGGACTCGGTTTCGAACTCGGGGTCGGTGGCGTTTTGCTCCTCCATGGCGGCGGTGATGCCGAGGATGAGCGTGGACATGTGCGGCGTCGTGTTGAAGAACTCGAGGTGACGCTGCATGGCCTCGACCTGGTCGTCCTTGTTGGGATAGAGCTTCTTGATGATCGGAAGCATCGAGTAGCAGAAGGCCATGTTCATCTGTCGCTCGTAGTTCCAGTCCCACTCCATGCCGAGTGAGCGGATGGCGACCCTGTTGAGGTCCTTCTTGGTGAGCTTGCGCTCGTCTGCGGTCTGGACCGCGGCGTCGTTAGAAGTCGTCGTCATCGTCCATACCTCCTTCGGTGGCAAGTGCGGGACGGGCGTTCAGCTTCTGCTGGATCTGGGCGAGCACGACGGCCACGACGGCGCCGAAGATGGCGATACCGGTGGTGGGGATGCCCAGGTAGGTGGACAGGGCGAAGCCGGCGATGAAGAAGCAGGCCACGGACTTGTTCATGATCATCTTGAGCAGGAGCGCGAAACCGATGGCGGGCAGCAGGCCCATGGTGATCTGCAGGCCGTTGGAGACCCACTCGGGGATCATGTCGAGCAGCGCCTGGACCGCGGGGCCGCCGGCGTAGAAGCCGATGGCGACGCACAGGCCGATGATGAGGTTGACGCCGAAGAAGCCGCCCAGGAAGTGCATGCGGGCGACGCCGGCCATATCACCCTTGGCGGCGTAGTCGTCGGCCTTGTGGACGAACGGCGGGAGGATGAAGACCATGCCGACGTTCTTCACGATGAGGACGAGAGAGGCCACGGGGATACCGATGGTGAGTGCCGTCTCGAGACCGGAGCCGGTCGAGATGGTGAACGCGGTGCCGAGGACGGTACCGGAGATCATCTCGGGCGGGATGCTCGCACCGATGGAGAACGAACCCATGAAGGCGAGCTCCAGGGTGGCACCGAGCGTGACTCCCGTGGGGATGTCACCCATGATGATGCCGGTGAGCGCTCCCATCACCAGCGGACGGGACAGGCAACTGGTACCGAGCAGGTACTCAGCGTTGCCGAGCATGGCGACGAGGCCCAACAGGATGGCTTGGACGATCATCTGTGCTCCTTTCTGCATATCTCAAGAGGCGGCCCCTCGCCACCCCTTTGTGCATAAGCGAACCTGGCATTTCAGGCACAAACCTCCCCTACCCATGCGCCGATGGGCCTTGCATGCCAGGTTGTGGGAAGGTTTCAAAGCGGCGGCACCTCACGGCACGTCGCTCGAGGGTCTGCTACAGCGCGCGCTCCACCTTGACGGCGGCATCGTCGGGAACCATCTGGATCTCGACATCCACACCCTCGGAAACGAGCGCGTGAAGCGTCTCCTCCTCCGTCGGTGTGACGTTCATGGCCTTGGAGATGGCACGGGTCTCGGCGGTAGCCTTCGTGCCGCCGAGATTGAGCTGCTTGATGCCGCACTCACGGCAGAGGCGGGCGGCGTCTGCGATGGACTCGACGACGATGAAGAGCTTGTACTTGTCGGTCTTGCCGCTGTTGATGGCCGCGATGGAATCGTCGATCGTCTTGATGACGAGCTTGGTGTCGGCAGGCTTGGCGAGCTTGATGGCGCTCTTGCGCAGCGCATCGCCAGGCACGGAATCGTTGGCGACGAGGATGCAGTCGACATCCAGGGCGCTCTTCCACGAGACGGCCACCTGGCCGTGAAGCAGACGGTGATCGACGCGAAGCATCTTGATCATGTCGTTTTCCTTTCATCTGAGCCGCTCATGCGGCGTTGCCGATGTGGTGTGGATGGCGAAAGGGCCGCAACGGACCCTGCCCCCTATGGTTAGAAGTCCTCGTCCTCTTCCTCGTCGACGACCTCGCCGCCCATGCAGACGGTGACGCCCTCGCGGGCGGCCTCGAGCACGCGCTCGGCGGCGGCGGCATCGAGGCCGTCGCGGGCGGTAAGGGCGATCTCGAGCGCCATGCCCATGGTGAGGCCGGAGAAGATCACGACGTTGGGGAACTCGGTGAGGCGGAACAGGGCGTTGTGGACGCTACCACCCTTAATGTCGCACATGATGATGAACTGCTCGTCGGATGCAGAGATGCGCTCGCGGAGCTGCTCGTAGTAGTCATTGGGATTCTGGCCGAACTCGAGGCTGTAGGTCTCGATGCCGTCGGCTGCACCGCCGGCGACCATGTGGAGTGAATCGAGCATGCCGCGGGAGAGCCCGCCGTGCGTTGCGATGATGATTTGAGCCATGGTGCATTCCCCTCATCCAACTTATCTCGTCGATGCAAGACCTATTATAGGCAGGGCATAACCTGTCATATCCTGTTATAGGAAGCGTTCTGTAAACGGCCTGTTTTTCGCGGTGAGTGGTTTTTCTTAGTTCCAAGTTGTATATGACAGGTTAGTACAATCTGGTCTCCTTTCATTGAGAGAGACCATTTTCACCGCCAGCACTGAACCCGTCCTCTGGAATCAAAGGTGTTCACATACACGTAACGCCCCGACGGAAGAACACCATCGGGGCGTTAATTCACGTGAAAACCGGGGGCCGGTCGATATTGGCTGCACGGACGCGATGCGCCGTCAGGGCGATGCCCCGTCGGCCCCAATCCGGAGCCCCTCAGCACACATCAAATGCGGAAGGTATACCGTGTGCCCACGATGTGCTGCCTGCCAAGGTACATGGGCGACCCATCGGTATCGTAATAGCGGCCCTCAAGGCAGAAGAGTGGCTCGCCGACGGGAACATCGAGATACGGCGCAAGCTCGGCGGACGCCTTCTCAAGATCAAGGTCGCACGGCTCGGTGAGCATCGGCTCGCCATGGCCGTTGGACAGAATGATGTCGTAAAGTGAAGTGTCTTCAAAATCCGCACTGCGCAGGAACGCATAAGCTTCGGCGGGGAAGTAATTCTCCTCAACCATGATGGGTGTGCGATCCGCCGTCCGGATGCGCACAACCCTCAGCAGGCGTCCCTCGTTGCCAAAACCAAAGAAGGCCCGGGCATCGTCGAGGCCCTCTACCTCCTCGATCGACATCAAATGCGCGCCGGCGCGTTGGTTGTTGCTCTCGCACGCCTCGGTGAAGCTTTGGACGTCATTGTTCTGGGTGAACTTGGTGCGGACCTTGGACGAAACGGATGTGCCCGGGAGACGCTCGCTCACATAGGTGCCCTTGCCCGGACACTTGACGAGATATCCCTCGTTAACGAGTTCTTGCAGGGCGCGGCGAATGGTAATGCGGCTCACGCCATACAGGCCGTTGAGCTTGTCCTCGGAGGGAATCCTCTCTCCGGGAACGAAAGCGCCATCCACAATCTGGCCTTTGAGGAGCTCGCGCAGCTGAGCATAGAGAGGCGTCGAAGAACCATCGTCAAGCATCTTCGGCATATCGATCTCCTCCTGTATTGATACGTCTTAAGCCATCATATGAGACGGTACCACAATCGCCCCGGCGAGACGTCCTTAGCCCAAAAACTTGTCGAGCGCGAGCGCGATGCCGTCCTCGTTGTTGGAGGCGGTGACTTCATCGGCCGCAGCCTTGGCGGCATCGGTCGCATTCCCCATAGCCACGCCGATACCGGCCCACGTGAGCATGGAGATGTCGTTCTGGGCGTCTCCGAACGCGATCACCTCGGACGCGTCGATGCCGAGCTTGGGCAGCGAGCCCGCCAGCGCATTGCCCTTGTTGATATCGGGAGCCATGAACTCGAAGTAGAAGTCGGCCGTGAACATGCCGGAGAGCGTGTCGGTGAAGGGTTCGTACATCGTGCGCCAATGCGCCTGCAGGTACTCCGGCTCGGAGGCACACAGGAGCTTGTCCTGGGGGCGAGAGCACACTTCGAGCAGGTCATCGACCTCGACGAGCTCGAGGTCACACATCCTGCGCTCGTAGTCGACGATGTCGAAGGGGGCGTCCCGATACGTGATGACGTGCCTGCAGCCACGCTCCACGTACAGGTATTTACCTTCGGTGATCCAGGGGATGACGTCGAAGTCGCGCATGTGCCCAACGAGCGCGCGCAGAGCGCGTTCCTCCATGGGCTGATCGAAGAGCACCTCGTCGGTCTGGGCGTCGATCACGCGCGCACCGTTGAAGGCGACGAGCAGGCCGCCATTGTCTTGAAGCTCGAGCTCGGCGGCAATGGCGCGGAGGCCCTGCACCGGACGCCCAGAAGAAAGGATGAGCCGGATACCCGAACGTTGAGCGGCGAGCAGCGCCTCCTTGGTACGCGGGGTGACAACCTTCGCATCGTTGGTGAGCGTGCCGTCGATGTCGAGCGCAATTGCCTTAATGGACATTCAAGATCCTTTCGAGTGGAGGTTTTCCAAGCGAACATGATACCCCTGTGTGAGAGACAGGGGATGTTGACTCCACGAGGAACACTCCTCGAAACGCAAAGAGGGCGAGCCCGGATGGACTCGCCCTCTATAGGTGTAGCCATATCAACCTATGCGAGGCGACACCGAATTCTTGAATCGGCAAAGACTCCGTTACTTGCGCGTGGCGCGGTAGAACTCGATGAGCGCCTTGGTGGAGGCGTCCTGCGCCGCCAGGGCCTCGTCGTCGTGGAAGGCGGGCGTGATCTGCTTGGCCAGCTGCTTGCCCAGCTCGACGCCCCACTGGTCGTAGGAGTCGATGCCCCACACAGTGCCCTCGACAAAGGTGATGTGCTCGTACAGCGCGATGAGCTCGCCGAGTGCGAACGGAGTGAGGGTGTCGCCGAAGATCGAGGTCGTCGGACGGTTACCGGTGAACACGCGAGCGGGGACGATTTCCTCGGGCGTGCCCTCGGCACGGACCTCGTCGGCGGTCTTGCCGAAGGCGAGCGCCTTGGTCTGGGCGAGGAAGTTGCCCAAGAACAGCTCATGGACGTCCTGGCCGTTGTCCTGGGCCGGGTTATGCGTGTTGGCGAATGCGATGAAGTCGGCGGGGACCATCACGTTGCCCTGATGGATCAGCTGATAGAACGCGTGCTGGCCGTTGGTGCCGGGCTCGCCCCAGAAGACCTCACCGGTGTGGCAGGTGACTGCGCTGCCGTCCCAACGGACCTGCTTGCCGTTGGACTCCATGGTGAGCTGCTGCAGGTATGCCGGGAAACGATGCAGGTACTGGGTGTAGGGCAGCACGGCATGCGTGTCGGCGCCGAAGAAGTTGACGTACCACACGTTCATGAGACCCATGAGCGCGACGACGTTCTCCTCGAGCGGCGTGTTCTCAAAGTACTCGTCGATGGCGCGGAAGCCGGTAAGGAACTGCTGGAAGCGCTCGGGACCGAGGACGACGATGAGGGACAGGCCCACGGCGGAGTCGACGGAGTAGCGGCCACCGACCCAGTTCCAGAAGCCGAAGGCGTTCTCGGGGTCGATGCCGAAGTCGGCGACGAGGTCGAGGGCGGTGGAGACGGCCACGAAGTGCTTCGCGATGGCCTCGGCGTCCTGCTCGGGCGTGCCGTCGATGGCACCGGCCGCGCGGAGCTGCTCGAGCATCCAGGCCTTGACCTCACGGGCGTTGGTGAGGGTCTCGAGCGTGGTGAACGTCTTGGAGACGATGATGACGAGCGTGGTCTCGGGATCGAGGCCCTTCACTTTCTCGGACATGTCGTTGGGGTCGATGTTGGAGATGTAGCGGCAGTCGATCCCAGCGTCGGCGTAGGGGCGCAGGGCCTCATAGGCCATGACGGGGCCAAGGTCCGAACCGCCGATGCCGATGGAGACCAGATGCTCGATCTTCTTGCCGGAGACACCGGTCCACTCGCCGGAGCGGACGCGCTCGGCGAAGGCGTACATGCGGTCCAGCACCTCGTGCACGTCGGCCACGACGTCTTGGCCGTCGACGATGAGCTCGCCCTTCTGCTCGGCGGGACGACGCAGGGCGGTGTGGAGCACGGCGCGGTCCTCGGTGGTGTTGATGTGCACGCCGGAGAACATGGCGTCGCGACGCTCTTCCACCCCGCACGCGCGTCCAAGATCGGCGAGGAGCTTGACCGTCTCATCGGTGATCAAGTTCTTGGACAGGTCAAAGTGCAGGTCACCGGCCTTGAACGTAAGCTTACCAACGCGCTCGGAGTCCGCGGCGAACCAGTCCTTCAGGCTGATGCCCTTGGCCTGGAGCTCGTCGTAGTGAGCTTGAAGCGCCTTCCAAGCGGGGGTCTGCGTGGCGTCGATAGGAGCCGAAACGGTCATGTGCTTCCTCCTCGGTGGTCGTATGCACGGATAGTCCTATCTTAGCACCCCGAGCATCGGCGGGGACTTGAGCTATGCGCTCTTAAAGAAGGCCAAGGCAATGGCACCCGGCCCGACATGCGTGCCAATGGTGGCACCCACCATAAGGACAGGGATGTCCTCCTCGGCGATCCTGTCCTCCCACACCGAGCGACAGTCGTCGAGGTACTTGCGCAGAAGCTTGTCGGAAAGGCCCGAATAGCCGAGCATCACGGGCATGGAGAAATCGATGCCACCGGCGGCCTTGACCTGTTGGCGCAGCAGGTTGCGCCCGTTCTTGGACCCGCGCGCCTTACCGAGCACCGCCACCTCTCCGTTGTCGATGGTGATAACCGGCTTGATGGAGAGCAGCTCGCCCACCGTGCCCGCCGCCGCCGAGATGCGGCCACCGCGCTTGAGGTACTCGAGGGTGTCGAGCAGGCCGACCACGACCACGCGATCGACGACGGCCTCGACGGCGCCGGCGATCTCGGCAGCCGACTTGCCCTCGTCCAACAAGCGCAGAGCGTAGTCGACGAGGATGTGCTCGCCCACGGTGACGCTCTTGGTATCGACACGTGGACCTCGGTGGCGTCGCTCGCCTCGGCGGCGGCGGTGCAGGCGGACTGGTGTGTACCGGAGAGCTTGGCGGACAGGGCAAGGATCACGACGTCCTCCCCCGCGGCCTGGGCGCGCTCAATGGCCTGGGAGAACGCGTAGGGGTTGACTTGGCCGGTAGTGGGAAACTCATCGCCCTCGACGAGGAGTTCGTAGAAACGCTCGCGCGAGAGCTCGACATCGGCCTGGTACGTGGTGGTACCGAACCCCACGGAAAGAGGCAGGACGTCGAGCTGGGGATGATCGCCCTGAAGGCAATCGGAACCGGAGTCGGTGATGATGCGAACGGACATAATGGACCCCTTCAGATTAGATAATGGACATAACCCGCAGTAGTGTACTGCTAAATCAAGCCATCATCAGGTCATCACATGTTCGAAACAGCCCCTTGTGGATAGACCCCCGCTACTCCCGCGCGAAGAACGCGACCGCGATGCCTCCCGGCCCCACAGACAGTGATTCACCCACCGCCCCGGCCATCGCCGAGACGTATGCGAGCGGCATCCTAGCGGCAGAGTGCTAGACGGCGGAAGCCGGTTCGAGATCGGCCTCGGGATCTACCTCCACCAACTTAAGCGTATTGGAAAAGCGACCATCAACGCCAATCACGTCACGCAGGAGGTGCAGATAGTAACTGCCCGCTTCCTCGCCCTGCGCACCAACGTCCCGAGGCTCCCCCAAGTCATCTTGGATCGACTGGCCGACAGGGGCGCAGTCGTACAGGCGCGCCTGCCCCACAGGGCACCAGATGCCGTCCACGCACGCGATGCGCTCGGCGATGGTGCCCTCGCGCCAACGCTCGGTCGAGCAGATCACCGGATCGAGGACCTCGTAGGCACTTCCCGTCCAAACATCCACCAGCCGTACGCGAGACGCCGCCACATCCTTTTCGACAATCGAGAAACGCGAGAAGAACTGGGTGCGCTCGACCTGTCTCATACGATCGAGCGAATCCTCGGGAAGGGTGCGGGCGGACTGCTCGATATAGAGCTGCAGCGGCGTGCGCCCGTCAATGAGGGGGCGCTCGAACAAGGCCCATTCGGTGAAGTAGATGTTCGTCATGGCGAGGTATCGGGGCAAGGGGCTCCTCATGCGCATCGCAAAGGGATGCACGTATTCCTCGAACTCCGACGAGGCGGCGTCGATCCAGCGCGCCTTGCGCGCGCCCCAGTACTCGGCAAAATCAAGGATGTCCCGGTCGACGGCGGATAGTTGATACATGGTGCCCCCCTTACGGCTCGGCGATGCCCGTACACCCCTAGGCTATGGCGCGAGAGGGCGTCACCGGCGTGCAGCGGCAAATCGGAGGCATGCCGCCTGTACAGATTGGGCACGCTCCCAGACCATGTCCCGACACGAATCCGACCAGAGTCCGACAACGCCCTGTTGCAGCGCGAGGGGCGCACCAGCTCGATAACGAAGCCGGCGCGCCCCTCCACAGAACTTGCGTATCACGCCCGTGAAGGACGTGTGAAATCGCGCAATAGGGTTATCGGCGACCACCGCGGTCCCCCGGGCGGCGACCGGTGCGCGAAGCCGAGCCCCCGCGGTCGACGCGGCCGCCGTGGGGATTGGATGCCTTGCGGGCGCCTCGGCCGCCGCGACCACGACGCTCGCTGGGCTCATCGTAATTGCGCCACGCCTCGCGCCCGCCTGATGAGGTGGAACGACGATTCGCGCCAGTGCGCGAGGGGCGGGAGGCGGTACGCGCCTCGGAAGCGGTCAACAGCTCGACGGAAGCGTCGCCCTCGTCCGCACGCACCCGGGTCTTACCGCTGCGCTTCCTCCGGGAGGGCTTGGCCTTGGCCTCGTCCTCAGCACGTCGAGATGCACCCGCGCGGGTATCGGAAGACACCTTGCCATGGGCCTCCCCATTCGAGCCAGAGCGGGAACCGCCTCGGGACTCGGCTCGCGAACCGGCGCCCGCCTTGGCCTTCGCTTTGCGGCGGCGTTTCTTCTCCTTCTTGCCCGCGGGTGCCTTGGCGGGCACGCGGTTGGGGTCGACCTCGGGCGCGGACGCTCCGAGTTCGAAGCCGTCCGCATCGAAGAGCGCGGCGGTCTTGCCCATGAGTGCCTCGATGTCGTAGAACTCGGCGACATCATCGGGGGTCACGAATGTCAGGGACCAGCCCTCCTCACCCGCGCGGCCCGTGCGGCCGATGCGATGGATGTAATCCACCGGGTCGGTGGGGACGTCGAAGTTCACCACGTAGCGCACATCTGAGATGTCGATGCCACGGGCGAGGACGTCGGTGGCCACGAGCACGTCGCACTCCCCGGCGCGGAACGCCTTGAGGGCCCGCTCGCGCTGGGCCTGACTGCGGTCGCCGTGAATGGCAGCGCAGGTGATGCCCGCACGCGCAAGACGGCGGCTGCAAGCATCGGCGCGGTGCTTGGTGCGGCAGAACACGATGACGCGGCTCGCCCCCTCGCGCTTGAGTACACGGGCGAGCAAGGCGTTCTTCGCTTCGAGGGAAACCGGGAGCACGTACTGCTCAACCGTTTCCGCCGTCGAGGTCACCGGGGCGATCTCGACGCGGGCGGGATCGTGCACAAGGTCGGTGATCGAGCCAACTGCCGCATCGTCAAGCGTTGCGGAGAACAACAGGGTCTGGCGATCATCGCGCGTGTAGCCCACGATGCGGCGAACGGCGGGCAGAAAGCCCATGTCGAGCATGCGGTCCGCCTCGTCGAGCACGAGTACCTGCACCTGGTCGAGCATGCACGCGCCCTGGTCGATGAGGTCCTGTAGACGGCCCGGCGTGGCGATGAGGATGTCGCACCCGCGCTTGAGCTTGTCACGCTGCGGGTTGTAGCTCACTCCGCCCACAACGGTCACGCTGGTATGCCCGGTGTGGTGCGCAATGGAGCGGCACACGTCCTCGATCTGCTGGGCAAGTTCACGCGTGGGCGTGACCACGAGCATGAGCGGACCCTGGGGAGCGACCTTACCACGCGCGCGGGAACGGGGCACATGGGGCAGATTGTTCATGGTGGGCAGCAAAAACGCCGCGGTCTTGCCGGTGCCCGTCTGGGCAGCGGCAAGCACGTCCTCGCCATCGAGTGCGTGCGGGATCGAGGCAGCCTGCACGGGCGTCGGGGCGGTATAGCCCATATCGGCAACGGCGGAGAGGACCTGCTCGGACAGGCCAAGGTCGGCGAACGTGGTCTCGGGGCCGGCGTCTTGATCGGACGAGGAGGCGAGATTGGTTTCGCGTACCTCGACGGTCTCGATGGCGTCGTCCTTTTTCGTGTTCTTCTTAATAAACAGCGGCATGGGGGTGTGAATTTCCGTTTCCGCGCGGTGGGCCTCAACACAGCGGCGCCCGGCAACGGGGCGCGCTCGTCAAACCGTCCGCGCAAGGAGGTTCATATAACAAGCGATTGCGCGGGCCGGTCCGCGCGGTGGAGCACGTTCGCAACCGGCATATCCCTGCAGCCTCTCAGGCTATTGCGGGCGCATGCGTAACGCATGGAGCAGATTCCACCGCAGGCAAGTATACGGGCACCCGATGTGCAAAAAGGGGACTGTCCCTAAATTACACAACCCCACCGTTACCGCGTACCCATCCCCCCCCGCGCACAGGCATCGCGAAAGTTAACTCTCGCGTCGATTTCCCCGCCCTTTCGAGCAAAATGCTCCGCGAGAGTTCACTTTCGCGGAGCACCCCACTCCAAGTTCCCGCAGACACAAGGGTCGGTCGCGATCGGCCCCGGGCTCGCCCGGGGTTCGCCTTGGAAGCAAATCGACATTCTAATCAAATACCCCCGGGGGGTGGGGTATACTCAACCGTGACATTGCTACGAAAGGAGCTACACATGGCTCAGGAGAAATTCGACGTCGGCGGCATGACGTGCGCGGCATGCCAGGCACACGTCGAGAAGGCCGTCTGCAAGTTGCACGGCGTGACCGACGTCGCCGTCAACTTGCTCTCGGGCAGCATGCAGGTCACCTTCGACGAAACGCTCCTCAGCGACGACGACATCTGCGACGCCGTCGACCGTGCGGGCTACTCGGCGGCGCCCGTAGGCGGAGCTGGCGCCGGCGCGGCAGGGGCAACCATGCCCGGTGTCAACGCGAACGCCGTCTCAGCACCCCTCGTCTCCCCCACCAAGAAGCTTGAGGCCGCCGCGCGTGCCATGCGCGGGCGCCTCATCACCTCGATCGTGTTCCTCATCCCCCTGTTCTACCTGGGCATGGGGCACATGCTCGGCTGGCCGCTGCCGGCATTTTTCGGCGCGCATGAGAACGTCATGAACCTCGCGCTCACCGAACTGCTGCTACTCGCACCCATCCTCTACGTCAACGATGCCTACTTCATCAACGGTTTCAAGTCGCTCGTTCATGGTGCTCCCACCATGGACGCACTCATCGCCATCGGCGCCACCGCCAGCGTAGGCTGGTCCATCTACGGAATCTACCGCATCGCGGCGGAACTCGCGGCGGGCGACCCCATGAGTGCCCACACCATCGGCATGGACAATCTCTACCTGGAAAGCGCGGGAACCATCCTCTCGCTGGTAACCATTGGCAAGTACCTCGAGGCCCGCAGCAAGTCAAAGACGGGTGGGGCCATCGAGGCGCTCATCGACCTCGCACCTAAGACCGCAACCATCGTGGACGAGCAAGGTGTCGAGACGGTGGTGAACGCGGACGACATCAAGCCCGGCCAGGTGATCTTAGTGCGTCCGGGTGAAACCGTCCCCGTGGACGGCGTGGTTCTCGAGGGCTCGTCCTCCATAGACGAGAGCGCCCTCACGGGCGAGTCCATCCCGGCGGAAAAGACACCCGGCGACACCGTGAGCGCCGCCACAGTCAATCGCACGGGATCCTTCGCCTTCCGCGCAACGCGCGTCGGAGCCGATACGAACCTCGCCCGCATCATCCGCCTCGTCGAGGAAGCCAACGCCACGAAGCCCCCCATCGCGCGCCTGGCAGACAAGGTCGCCGCCGTCTTCGTGCCGACAGTGCTCATCATCTCCGCAGCCACCTTCGCGATATGGCTCGTCACCACCGGCGGAAACGTCAATGAGGCACTCACCGCGGCAGTCGCCGTAGTGGTAATCAGCTGCCCCTGTGCGTTGGGACTCGCCACGCCCGTCGCCATCATGGTGGGCACCGGCAAGGGTGCCGAGATGGGCATCTTGTTCAAAAGCGCCGAGGCCCTCGAGACGCTGCATGACGTGAAAACAGTGGTGCTCGACAAGACCGGCACCATCACGCAGGGCAAACCCTCCGTAACCGACATCCTTCCCGCACAACGTGCGGACGGCACCGCCGCCATAACCGAGAAGGGACTCCTCAAACTCGCCGCCGCCCTCGAGCGCAGCAGTGAGCATCCGCTCGCCGAGGCGATCATGGCGTGCGCGGACGAGCGCGGCATCGTCGCGCGTTCGGTAAAAGCATTCCAAGCCATCCCCGGCCGCGGCGTGACTGCATTCGAGGGGGCCAACCGCATTGCTGCGGGCAACGCCACACTCATGGCAGATGAGGGCATCGACATCGACCGCGACGAACTCGAACGGTTCGCCCTTCAAGGAAAGACACCCCTTTTCTTCGCCAAGAACGGTGAGATCATGGGCATCATCGCCGTCGCCGACGAGGTCAAACCAACCAGCACGGACGCCATCGCGGCATTGAGGCATTTAGGAATCCAGTCCATCATGCTCACCGGCGACAACGAACTCACCGCGCGCGCCATCGCCGAGCGCGTGGGCGTTTCCAACGTCATCGCCGACGTCCTACCCGCCGACAAGGAGCGTGTGGTACGCGAGCTGCAGGCTGCCGGCCAGACGGTCGCCATGGTGGGCGACGGCATCAACGACTCCCCTGCCCTCGCCCGCGCCGATGTGGGCCTCGCCATCGGAGCTGGCACCGACGTCGCCAAGGAGGGGGCGGACGTCGTGCTCATGAGAAGTGACCTCCTCGACGTCGCTCGCGCCATCGAGCTCTCCCGCGCCGTCATCCGCAACATCAAGCAGGACCTGTTCTGGGCGCTGTTCTACAATTCCCTGGGCATCCCGCTGGCTGCGGGTGTGTTCTATCCCATGCTCGGCTGGCAGCTCTCACCGATGTTCGGCGCAGCGGCGATGAGCCTGTCGAGCTTGTGCGTGGTGGGGAATGCCCTGCGCCTGCGCGGCTTCAAGCCCCGAACTTGACGCGCAAGCGGATTCCAGACCGTCAACTTGCCGCAAATCGGACGATTATGTAACGAATATCGAGACGCTCCGAGTAGAGAGGTCTGTTCATCGGAATAACCGCTGGTCACATGGTGGCGAAACCGCCCTATACTCGATGCATTCCGTTTTTCGTTACAAAATCGCCCGATTCGCGGCTTCCAACAAGGAAAGGAACGAACATGAACTACATCATCAAGACCGAAGGCCTCATGTGCGGCCATTGCGATGCCTCCGTCGAGACCGCCCTGCTCAACGTTGCGGGCGTGACGGACGCCGAGGCCGATCACGAGACGCAGACCGTCACCGTCGAATGCTCCGATGCCGTCTCGCCCGATCAGCTTACCGCCGCCGTCGAGGCTGCCGGTGAGAAATTCCACGCCCTGACCGTAGAGGAGGTGTAAGCGCGCCATGATGGCCGACCACGAGCGCACGCTGAGACTCCTCAAAACAGCGCGGGGGCAAATCGACGGCATCATCAAGATGGTCGAGGACGACCGCTACTGCGTTGACATCTCCACGCAACTCATGGCGACCCAGTCGCTCATCAGGCGCATCAATGCCGACGTCCTCAAGGCCCATATCGAAGGTTGCGTGCGCCGCGCGGCGACATGCGGAACCGAGGCGGAGCAGGCCGAGAAACTCGCCGAAGTCGAGAGGATTATCGAAAAGCTCGCGAAATAGGATATTGAGCGGCACGAGCGGGCTATTATCGGGTACGGTAACGGCAATGGACACGCCGACGACACACCGCCGCACCGAGGAGCGCAGCACCGCCAAGGCAGCCCGCAACCAGGCGCACACGTAGGAACGGAAGGCACAGATGAACGACTTCATGAAAGACCGCTACGGCGTCGACGAGCTCACCGGGGTCCTGGGCGCGCTGGGGCTACTGCTCGCCCTCATCGGCACCATCGCCAAGTTCGACCCGCTCACGTGGCTGGCGCTCGCGAGCATCCTCGTCGCGCTCGCCCGCGCGTCTCAAAGAACGAGGCGGCCCGCCGCAAGGAAAACGACGGTTTTCTCTCCCTCGCCTCGCGTGTGCCTGTCCTCGGCGATTACGTGAAGAGCGTCGGGGCAAGTCGTGCGGGTGCCAGGACATCCGCACGCAATGCCGCAAAACCCGCCGGAACCGACTTCAACCGTGCCAAGCGCACCGCCCAAAAGATGTGGAAAGAGCGCAAGACCTCGCACTTCCTCAAATGTCCCACCTGCGGTCAGATCCTCTCCGTCCCCAAGGGTAAGGGCAAGATCCGCGTCACTTGCCCGCGCTGCCACTCCAAAATGGAAACCAAGTCCTAAGGCGCCCATGGCCGGCTTACTGAATAAACTACCGCTCGCCGAATGACGCGCAACCCTTGCCGACTCCATCACATGTCCGCACGGCGCATGGGGTATCAATAGGAGCGTTGGAACGGTAAAACGTTTTTCGGTGCGCAGATTCTCGCAAACGACAGGTGGCGCACGCGCTTGAGCGCGCGGCATCGAGACGGCACATCGAATGACCGCTGCCCCGCTCGTCCTTTAGGAGGATCGACATGTCTATTGATTCCGTCACCCAGGTGCTGGACCGCTACGGCGTCAACGCTGCCGAGGGCTCTGTCCATGTGGACATGGTCCCCGCCGAACTCGTCGAGCAGGCCCTCGCCCATCACGAGGGCAAGCTCGCCTCCAACGGATCCCTTGTGGTCGAAACCGGCAAGTACACCGGTCGCAGCCCCAAGGACCGTTTCGTGGTAGACACCCCCGACGTCCACGACACCATTGCCTGGGGCAACGTCAACGTTCCCATCTCCCAGAAAAGCTACGAGAAGGTACGCGACGGCGTCGCCGCCTACCTCTCCGAGTGCGACCTCTACGTGGTGCGCGGCCTCGCCGGCGCCGACCGCGGCCACGCCCGCAAGTTCATGGTCGCCTGCGAGCGCGCCAGCCAGGCCCTGTTCATCACCCAACTGCTCGTCCGCCCCACCGATGAGGAGCGCGCCGCCTACGGCGAGCCCGACTTCACCATCCTCGCCGCCCCCGGCTACAAGTGCGATCCTGCCATCGAGGGCCTGAACTCCGAGGCGCCGTGCTCGTCAACTTCTCCGAGCGCACCGTGGTCGTCGCCGGCACCGAGTACTCCGGCGAAATCAAGAAGTCCGTCTTCTCCGCCATGAACTACCTCCTGCCCGTCGAGGACCACGTGCTGCCCATGCACTGCTCGGCCTCCATGGACCCCGCCACGCACGACACCGCCGTCTTCTTCGGCCTGTCCGGCACCGGCAAGACCACCCTGTCCGCCGACCCCAAGCGCCTGCTCATCGGTGACGACGAGCACGGCTGGGCCATGGGCGAGGGCATCTTCAACATCGAGGGCGGCTGCTATGCCAAGTGCGACGGCCTCACCGAGGAGCGCGAGCCCGAGATCTTCCGCGCCGTCAAGTTCGGCGCCCTGTGCGAGAACGTCATCCTCGACGAGCACCGCGACCCCGACTACGACGACGTCTCCCTCACGCAGAACACCCGCGTGGGCTACCCCGTCGAGCACATTCCCAACAGCTGCCTCGAGGCGCGGGCGGCGAGCCCACCGCGGTGATCTTCCTCACCTGCGACGCCTTCGGCGTGCTGCCCCCCATCGCCCGCCTGTCCGCCGATGCGGCCATGTACCACTTCGTGAGCGGCTTCACCTCCAAGGTCGCCGGCACCGAGCTCGGCATCAAGGAGCCCGTGCCCACCTTCTCCGCCCTGTTCGGCGAGCCCTTCATGCCGCTTGACCCGATGGTCTACGCCGACATGCTCGGCGAGCGCATCGCCGAAGGCAAGACCCGCGTCTACCTGGTCAACACCGGCTGGGTCGAGGGCTCCTACGGCGTGGGTCACCGCATCCCGCTCGTCTACAACCGCATCAACGTCAACGCCGCGCTCGACGGCTCGCTCGAGGATGCCGAGTTCATCCACGACGAGGTCTTCAACCTGGACATCCCCACCACCTGCCCCGGCGTGCCGGACGACGTCATGGTCCCGTGGAAGTGCTGGGCCAGCAAGGAAGAGTACGACGCCACGGCCAAGAAGCTCGCCGGCATGTTCCAGGAGAACTTCGAGAAGAAGTACGCCCACCTGCCCGAGAACGTGAAGAACGCAGGCCCGCGCGCCTAAGGCCCCACGTCATAGCAAGCGAAAAGGAGCCCCGTGCACCCACCTGCACGGGGCTCCTTCTTCGCCGGCGACCTCACCGCTCAGGCTCCAGGGCATACTCCTTCGACCGTGGTTCCGCTGCGCTCCACAAAACGGTCTACGGGAGAATGCCCCGGAGCCTGAGCTACGGCAACGCAGCCGCGAGGCGCGGAGGGTTTCCCCGCAGCGCGTTTTGTGGAGCGAAGCGGAACCACGCGCGAAGGGAAAACCCGCAGGGCCTCGCGGCGACGGGATCAGCCGCACTTAGAGCAGCAGCGCCCCACCCAAGCCGAGGGCGGCCATCAACACCATGAACACGATGGCGATGGGCATCACGCGGGCAAGGAGCTTTCCCTCCACACCCACGGTCTTGACGGCAGCCAGGCCAATGGCGAGCGTCTGCGGCGAGATCATCTTGCCCGCGCCCACGCCGAGCGAGTTGAGCGCCACCATCCAGTAGGAGTCCATGCCGAGTGCCTCCGCAGCCTGCTGTTGCACCGAGCCGAACAACAGCCCCGAGCTCGTGCCAGACCCCGTGACGAACGCGCCTACCGCGCCGATGACCGGCGCCATCAACGGGAACAACGAGCCGGTGACCGCGATGCAAAACGACGACACGGCCGAAATCATGCCGGCGTATCCCATGACCTTCGCGCAGCCGAGTACGGCGAGCATGGTGATGACCGTGGGCATCATCTGCTTGACGGTGGCGGCAAGCACTTCGCACATCACGCGCGGAGCCGCACCTTGGATGAGGCCGCCAATGAACGCGGCGATGAAGATCCAAACGCCGGGTGTGTTGATCCACGTGAACGTGACGGTCGAGGGATCGGAACCAGAGAAGATCGTGACCGAGCTCGAGAACTGGGCGAGCCACGCGTTCAGGGACGGCACGAGCTTCGAGGTCGCGAGCAGCAGCACGAAGATCAAGATAAAGCACGACCATGCACGCAGGGCACCTGCCAAGGTCGCCTTCTCGGTCGATGCGATCTCCATGCGATACTCGTCGCGTGCCGCGCCCGGACGGCGCGCCAACAACGCCGTGACGATAAGCGAGCACAGGGAGCCGACCACAACCGTGAGCTCAGGCCCCCACGAACGCCGCGACCGCCAAGGACGGCAGCGCGTAGGCGACACCCGACGCCAGGGCGATATGCCAAACGCGCGAGACGCGTACCCACGCCCGGCACCCGGCGCGCCACTCCTCACCGGTCTCGGCGGCGAGGAACACGACGATGAACGGAACGATGACGAAAAATGGCGCAAGCTGAACCATCTCGGTAAAGGCAAGGCGAACCGGGTCGAGCCCCGTGAGGCCCGCGAGCGACACGGTGGGAACGCCCACGGAACCGAAGCAGGTGGGAACGCCATTGGCGACCAGGCAGATGAGAACTGCCTGCAACGCTGGGAAACCGAGTGCCGCGAGCATGCCCGCCGGAATCGCCACGGCGGTCCCGAATCCGCTCATGCCCTCCATGAAGCCACCAAAGCACCAAGCGACCAGCAATGCGAGAACGCGGCGATCGGTCGAGAGCGAGGTGATCATCGACCCGATCACGTCCATGGCCCCCGTGCGGACGCACAGGTTATAGGTAAAGACCGCCGCGATGATCACGAGCACGATAGGCCACAGCGCCATGAGAAAGCCCTCGAGACTCGCCGTGGCGACCTCGGGGATGGGCATGCCCCACCATGCAAGCGCGAGCACACAGGAAATGACGAACGATCCCGACGCCGCCTTCCACGCGGGAAGGCGAAGCGCCACGAGCGCGACGATCAACCAGACGATGGGCAAAAGGGCCAATATGAAGGGGATGGCAAGGTCGGCAATTGACAAAACGGCTCCTAACGACATCCGATATCCGACAATGAGTCCAATGCGCGACGAGCCATACGCCTCGTGCTGAACAACCGCACCGCCGCGCGCCGGACCATAGTACCACTCACCCGCTCACCCCAACCGACGCCCCGTCGGGACGCACCGCCGTACGCTCCGGTCGACTCCGTCCGTATCGGGCCGCTTCCAAATCGTCCACGCCGCCCTTCGGAAAACAAAGGGGCTATACTTCCGAGCAACCCAACCGATTGGAATGCCCGTGCCTTCACATCCGCTCGACAACCTCCGTGTCAAAATCCGAGGTCTCCACACGCGTCACGGAGATGGCAACCGCGCATATATCGCAGGCGGACGACCCAGCAGCTCGCGCACGGAAGCCGCGGAACAACCCTCCCCGCGCGAACCTGGTCCACTCGCACGCCTGGCGAATGCCTGGTGGACGCGGCTTATCGAATCGATTTACGACGGTGGGCTCTCCGCACAGGAGGCAGAGTACGAAAGCGGCGAAACACGGCGCGACTACGTGTGGAACACCATCGGCATCGGCGTATGGGGCATGGTCTTTCCCGTGCTCACCGTCGTCGCCACCCAACTCGCCGGCACCGAACAGGCAGGACGCTTCTCCATGGCGTTCGCCGCCGGCACCCTGCTCATGTTCCTGTCGAACTACGGCGTGCGGACGTTCCAAGTATCTGACATCGACGAGAAGAACTCCTTCGCCTCTTATCAGCTCAATCGCTGGATCACCTCGATCATCGCACTCGTGATGGGACTCCTGTACTGCACCATTCGCGATTACGGCCCCGGCATGCTCATGTTGTCCATGGGCGTCTACGTCTACAAGATCGTCGACGGCCTCGCCGACGTATACGAGGGTCGTCTCCAGCAGGCGGACAAACTCTATCTCGCCGGCATCAGCCAGGCACTGCGCTCCCTTGCCTCCATGGCGGCATTCTGCATCCTGCTGTTCCTCACCAGGAGCTGCGCCGTCGCGGCGGCAGGAATGGCCATCGCCGCCGTCGCCTCGCTCATCCTCGTCTCCATTCCCCTCGCGCTACTCGAAACGGAAGGGTCGCGCCCGTGGAATATGGGAGAGGTGGGTTCCCTCTTCCGCCACTGCTTCCCGCTGTTCTCCGCGGTTTTCCTTTTCAACCTCATCGAGAGCCTGCCCAAGTTCGCCATGGAGGGCATGCTCTCTTACGATAACCAGCTCTACTTCAACGCGCTCTTCTTTCCCGCGCAGGGCATTCTGCTCGCCTCCGGGTTTATGTATAAACCCCAGCTGCTCAGGCTGGCGAACATCTGGTCCAACCCACGCCGTCGCAAGCGCTTTGACCTCATCGTGCTCGCCATGTTGGGCGTCATCACCCTGCTCACCCTGGGGACCCTCGTGTTCATGGGCTGGATAGGCATATCGGTCATGAGTTTCATGTACGGCATCGATTTCGAGCGATACCGTGTGGCGGCGAACCTCATGATCATCGCGGGAGGCGTGAGCGCGTCGATCGACTTTCTCTACGCCATCATCACCGTCCTGCGTCATCAGAGCTCGGCGACCAAACCCTATCTCATCACCTTCGCGTTCGCCCTTGTCGTACCCACGGCGCTCATCTGGATCATAGGCCTCGACGGCGCGGTCATAGGCTACCTCGCGTCGATGACACTCCTATTGACGCTCCTCGGCATCAAGTACTACCGCATCAGGCAAAACCTCTCGCAGCGCAACCGTTCGCCGTTCCGCTCTTGATGCACGGCGCTGCGATGCGGCAGGGGTTACTCCCCTTCTTCGATGTCCGCGAGCCACACGCGGCGGTCCTCGAGGCGCATAATGCCCACGCGGCCGCTCGGATACCCGGTGGCGGCAGAACAGTCGATGCAGATGCGATCGGCCACACCACCCGCGTCGCGCGAGGGCCCAACCTCCACCATCACGCCGCGCAGGGCTTCATCCACGCCATCACCGCACATGAGCGTCGCGTATCGACCCAAAAGCACCGAGGGCGTGTGTCCGGCAATGACCACGGGCCCCGTCCGTCGCAACCGACCAGTCCCGTGGGTTCCGACCAGAACTCACGGCGTATCCACAGAAGGTCGTCAACCCGTTGTTGAACCATAGCATCGAGTAGGTTGCGTGGCGTGGCTCCGCCATAGCCTCCCTGCGTATCGGCCGCCACGCCCATCGCGGCAAGCGACTCCCTCAACCGTGAAGCGTCGATGCCCGCGTGACACAACACGTGCGAGCGACGGGCACCGGGAGCCACGGAGCGCCGTGCATCGTCAACCTCCACGACCGCGAACGTCGGCAATGCCGCGAACCAATCCATGACATCGACGTACGCGTCGCGCGCAAGCGCGTCGAGCTGCTCAGATGTGACGAAACCGCCATTCATGTGCCACGCCATCATGTCCGACTCGTCACCCGTGAGAATCGTCTCAAGAAGCATCGCTTCGTGGTTGCCCATAAGCACGTGCGTATTGGGCAGAGAGCGCACGATGCGCACCACGCCCAGGGGATCGGGGCCACGATCGACCATGTCCCCCAGGACGAAGACGGCATCATTCGATCCAGGCTGCGCCAATTCCAAAGCGCGGTCGAGTGCCCGCGCATGTCCGTGCGCGTCCGATGTCACATACGTCGCCAATGCAGTCTTCCCTTCAAGGTCAACTTGAACGTTAGGGTTATTGTATTCCCCTCAGGCGCACATCTCAAACTCCCGTGTCGCGGCCGTGTAAACAATTGAATATGGAAAGCGCCCCCATTCGCCGCATGCTTTAGAGTGATAAAGTACATCGCATTATCCAAACGACTCCCCAAAGGACAGCCATGGCACGCGTGCACAACTTCTCCGCCGGTCCCGCCGCGCTCCCCGAGCGCGTGCTGCGCGAAGCTCAATCCGAGCTGCTCGACTTCGCGGGCAGCGGCATGTCTGTGCTCGAGATGAGCCACCGCTCCCCCGTCTATCAGGCCGTCATCGACGAAGCCGAGGCGACCCTGCGCCGACTGCTCGTCATCCCCTCGAACTACCGTGTGCTGTTCCTGCAGGGCGGCGCGACCCTGCAGTTCGCGGGCGTACCGCTGAACCTCATGCGCCGTGGCCATGCGGGCTACGTCGTGAGCGGTAACTTCTCCAAACTCGCCTGGAAGGAAGGATGCAAGTACGGCCAGGCAGAGGTTCTCGCCAGCAGCGAGGACACGAACTTCGACCGCATCCCCGACCTCACACCCGTAAAGGAACGCGCCGCCGCGGGCGACCTCGACTACGTCCACATCTGCCAGAACAACACGATCTTCGGCACGCAGTTCCACGAGCTGCCCGACTGCGGGTCGACGCCCCTCGTGGCTGACGTCTCGAGCTGCTTCCTGTCCATGCCGCTCGACATCGAGCGCTACGGCCTCATCTACGCCGGTGCCCAAAAGAACGCCGGCCCCTCCGGCGTGACCGTGGTGATCGTTCGCGAGGACCTCATCGAGGGCGGCCCCGCGCGCACCGACATCTGCCCCACCTACATGGGTTACAAGCTGCAGGCGAGTAAAGGCTCCATGTATAACACGCCCAACACCTTCGGCATCTACCTATGCGGCAAGGTCTTCCGCTGGATCGAGGAGACCGACGGGCTCGTCGCCATGGCACAGCGCAACCGCGCCAAGGCAGAGCTCCTCTACCACACGCTCGATGAAAGCGAGCTCTTCCACGGCACGGCCCAACGCGACAGCCGCTCCATCTGCAACGTCACCTTCCGCACCAACGACGTAGACCTCGACGCCGCCTTCATCTCCTTCGCGCGCGAACGGGGCATCGAGGGCGTGAAGGGACACCGCCTGGTGGGCGGCATGCGCGCCAGCATCTACAACGCGGTGACCATGGACTCCGTGGGGGCCCTCGTGACGTGCATGAAGGAATTCGAGAGGAAATTGCCGTCGCGATCTATCTAGGGGCACCGCCCCTCTCCCATTGCGCCACCGCATCGCGTGTGGAACGTCAGGCCGGCTCCCGTGAGGTCCGCCGCGAGTTCCGCACGAGCCGAAGGCCGCGAAACGCGTCATGCGCACCAGCAAGACTGTCCGAGCACCGGGCCTCGCAAGGACCGGTCAGCGGGAATGTGAGGCATTCATGAGATACATCAAAACCATCGACGACATCACCAAGGACGGCAGCGTCGACTTCGGCGCGGGATACGAATTCGTCGAGGACGCCAAGGACGCCGACGCGATCCTCATGCGTTCCACCGACCTGCATGGCTACGAGCTGCCCGAGGGTATCCGTGCCATCGGTCGCTGCGGCGCGGGCGTGAACAACATCCCCGTCGAGGAGTACGCGCGCCGCGGCGTGGTGGTGTTCAACTCCCCTGGTGCCAACTCAAACGCCGTCAAGGAAATCGTCATTGCCATGATGATCATGTCGAGTCGCGGCATCGTGCAGGCCATGCAGTGGGTGCGTGACAACGCCGAGGATCCCAACATCATGGTCGATGCCGAAAAGGCGAAAAAGGCGTTCGTCGGGCGCGAGGTACGCGGCAAGCGCATCGGCGTCGTGGGCCTCGGCAACGTGGGGTCCAAGGTCGCCAATGCCTGCGTCGAGCTCGGCATGGACGTCTACGGCTACGACCCGTTCATCTCCGTCGAGCACGCGTGGGCCTTAAACCGCGAAGTCCAGCGCGTGGGCACGCTCGAGGACCTCTGTCGCGGCTGCGACTATCTCACCTTGCACGTGCCGTCCAAGGCAGACACCATTGGCATGATCTCCACCGAGCAACTCGCCCTGCTCGCCCCAGGCGCCGTGCTCATCAACTTCGCCCGCGAGACCATTATCGACGAGGACGCAGTCGCCGCGGCGCTCGAATCCGGGAAGCTCGCCTGGTTCGCCTGCGACTTCGCCACGCCCAAAACGGTGAAGATGCCCCGCACCTTCATTACCACGCACTCCGGCGCCGGCACCGCCGAGGCGGAGGCAAATTGCGCCGACATGGCGATTTCGGAGCTCAAGGACTACCTGGAAAACGGCAACATCGCGCATTCGGTGAACTACCCGTCCTGCTCCATGGGAAAGGCCCGCGCGGCGAGCCGCATCGCATGCCTGCACGCCAACGTCCCGAACATGATCGGCCAAATCACCGCCATTCTCGCGAAGGACAACGCCAACGTGCAGCGCATGGTCAACGAGAGTGCCGGCGAGAACGCCTACACGATGTTCGACACCGATGAGCACCTCGACAGTGTAACCATCGATGCCCTCAAGGACATCTCCGGCATGTACCGCGTCCGCGTGATCAAGTAGGCTCGACGGCGCCCCCGCGTTAGCAGCGGCCGCCGTCGAGCCCGCCGGGCGCGTACAATAGTGGGCAGTCACGCCTCGTCATCTGAAAGGAGGCCCCATGAAGGCCCTCCCATTTCCCTGCATCCGCCCCGTTCCCGAGCATGCGGCGGAGGTCGCCGCGCTGCCGTATGACGTGTTCGACCGCGCCGAGGCGGCGGCGTATGTGGCGGGACACCCCCTGTCGTTCCTGAACATCGACCGCCCCGAAACGCAATTCGACCCTGAACACGACATGTACGCCCCCGAGGTCTACGCGCGCGGGGCGGAGCTGCTGCGCGAGCGCATCGAGGACGGGACGTTCGTCGAGGACAAGAACCTGGCGTACTACATCTACCAACTCGCCTGGGAGGGCCGCGTCCAAACCGGCATCGCATGCGTTTGCGCCGTCGACGATTACGAGCAGGGCGTCATCAAACGCCACGAGCTCACGCGCGAAGACAAGGAGCGCGATCGTATCGAGCACATCGAGGCCCTCGGCTGCCAAACTGGGCCCATCTTCCTCACCTACCGCGACCAGCCCGTGCTGGACATGATCGTCGGCGCCGCCAAAACCTCACGCCCCTGTACGATTTCACCGACGAGGCCGGGGTGCGCCAGACCGTGTGGGAGGTCGCGCGTCGCGACGCCGTGGATGCGCTCCACGCCATGCTCGGCCAGATTCCATGCGCCTACATCGCCGACGGCCACCATCGCGCCGCAAGCGCGGTGAAAGTTGCCCAGCGCATGCGCGAGCAGGCCAAGGCGGAGGGCATGTACACCGGTAAAGAACCCTTCAATTACTTCCTCTCCGTCCTGTTCCCGGCGAGCCAGCTCACCATCCTGCCGTACAATCGCGTGGTCGCCGACCGCAACGGTCTCGATACACACGAGTTGCTCGAGGCTCTGATCGGCACGGGCTTTGGAATCATCGAGGCAACGGGGCCGGTCGAGCCGAGCGAGCGCGGGGTGTTCGGCATGTTCACCGACGGCACCTGGTATGAGCTGCACGGGGACATGCGCGACGCCGTGAGCGCCGTCGCCTCCCTCGACGTCTCCATCCTGCAGGACCACATCCTCGCGCCCATTTTGGGCATCGACGATCCTCGTACCGACCCCCGCATCTCATTCGTGGGCGGCATTCGCGGAACCGATGAGCTTGAGGCCCGGGCGGGCAAGAACGGCATAGCGTTCACGCTGTGCGCCACCGGCATCGACCAGCTGCTCACCATCGCGGACGCCGGCGAGGTCATGCCGCCCAAATCGACCTGGTTCGAACCCAAACTGCGCAGCGGCCTGTTCATCCACCGCATCGCGAAGTAGCTCAAAGCCGCTTTCCGGCCCTTGGTTCCGTGCATTTTCACGATGATGGTCAAAATACCCTAGTTGTGCGCCAACATGACCTCGTTTCCAGCGATGCATACTCGGCCGCACATGTGAATCCTGGGGCTTTGCTCTCATCTAATGAACCAGACCGGCACTTGCGTGCGCGAGCACGACCCGGAGATCGCGCAATCCTGGGGTTTTGTCTTGAGGCTTCTTGAGGTTCAGCGCACAAACAGGATATTTTGACCACTTGACCGGAATCGTATGGGGCGCCAAGCCCTCGGCCTTAGATCTTATTCATTCACCACTGCGATTCATGCCATTTATGCAAGACCGCCCGGTTCCATGGAAGCCGGGCGGTCTTGCCGCGCGCCACTTGAAAGCCCATGCGCAAAGCGCGCAATCGGTGCTGCCGAAAAGACGCATCCGAGACGCGAAGCGCCTACTCCCCGAGCAGCACCCTCAACCGATCCTGCTCGATGACCTCAATCAGCTCGAACATCCCCTCGCTGAACGCAAAATGCATGATGCTGCAGTTGCCGGGCACCTTCCCATGATCGAACCCGCCGTCGGGCACCCATCGGGTCAGGAACTCGCGACATGCCGACCCGTGGCTCACCGCCAACACGCGCTCATGGCCGGGACGCGCCATGATTTGCGCAAGCGCATCGCTCACACGACGGCGCACGTCCACCTGCGCCTCACCACCGAAGGGGACATAGAAATCGCCCCACGGGAACGGCGGCATAAGGCTCACGCGCTCCCCCTCGAACGCGCCGAACCCCCATTCACGCAGGTCCTCGACGCGCTCATAGCTCATATCCACGATGCGCTCGATAGTCTGCTGCGTGCGGGTCAGCGTGGAAGTGTACGCATGGTCAAACGTGATTCCCTCGCGCTCGAAATACCTGCCGATGCGCTCCGCCTGCTCCTCGCCCTCGAGCGTGAGAGGCGCATCGCACCAACCTTGGATCACTCGCTTCTCGTTGAACATGGTCTTGCCGTGTCGGACAAGATACAGGTCGCCGTGCATCAATACCCCCCCTTTGGCGGCCCCGTCGCGCGGGCGGGCGTCGCATTTGTTTACATCTATGTGTTCCGATTGTATCAATCGACGGCGAAATGCCGACCAAGCCCGTCCTTGACCTTAACGTTGCGGAAAGGTTTATTCTACGGACGATCGACGTCGAGGAGGCCGACATGGACTTACGGGAAACATACGGCATCGGAGAGGTCTCCAAGATCGCGGGAGTATCGACCCGCACCTTGCGTTTCTACGAGGAAGAGGGGCTGCTGAAGCCCACGAGGGGCCCCAACGGGTACCGCCGCTACACGCCGGCGGACATCGACCGCCTGCAGGAGATCCTGCTCTTGCGCCACATGGGCGTAGGCACGGCCGAGATCCCACGCGCCCTGAGCGCCACCGAAGATGAGCGCCGCCGCGCGCTCGCCCATCATCTCGAAACGCTCAAGACGGAGCATGCGCGCCTCGAGGCGCTCATCCGCACCGTCGAAACCACCATCGCACACATCGAGAAAGGAACGCCCATGAGCGACAAGGCCAAATTCGAGGGCATGAAGCGGGGCCTCATCGAGGACAACGAGCACGAGTACGGCAAGGAGGTTCGCGAGCGCTGGGGAGACGCCGCGGCAGACGAGGCGAACCGCAAGATGCTCAATCTGAGCGAGGGGGAATTCGAGCGCTTCCAGGAGTTGGGACGGGCCATCAACGAGGCGCTCGAGGCCGCCGTGACCGCGGGCGCCGACCCGACGGGCCAAGAAGGCGAGCGCATCTGCTCCATGCACCGCGAGTGGCTCGGATTCACCTGGAACTTCTACACGCCCGAAGCGCATCGCGGCCTGGCCGAGATGTACGTCGCCGACGAGCGCTTCACCGCATACTACGACGGGAACGTCGCCGGGTGCGCCACCTGGCTGCACGGTGCGATCACCGCGCACGCGAGGTAGGAGCGGGGGCGGCCCGGTGTGCGGCAGCTCGACGCGTTACGGCGAACGTTCCCCTGTGCGGGGCGCCCCGCCGACAGAACATCGATGCGCCGCTGTGGCCCGGACGGAACGCGCGCTCAAGCTGAACACGTTCCGTCACGCCCGCTCGAGCAGGTCGAGGCATGCGGGCTTCATGCGGTAATGCCCGATGATGCGTCCATAGCGCTCCAGCCCGTCCTCCTCATAGCACAGCTGGAACGGGCTCGCATGGTGGATGAGATACGGGATCCCCTGCACGTTGCGGCGATCGGACACGATACCGACATGCCCTTCGTACAGTACGATATCGCCACCGCACCACTGGTCGATCTCCCGCACATCATTGGTAAGACTCAGGGCATGGGCACCCAAGAACACCTCGAGGTTCGGGGTGCGGCGAAAATCGATCGCCGGATCCGGGGCGGCGATGCCGTAGGCGTCCGGACGGTGGACGATGTCGGCAGCCACCAGCCGTTGCAGGTCATAGCCGGCATCCCGACATGCAATGGCGACGACGTCGGTGCAGACGCCGAACTCGTCATCGGGATATCCGGAAGCGTAATAGGCGCTCTTGTAATGCGGTCGCGTCCCGATGTACGAGAGGGCGGCGGCGAGAATATCCTCGTCGTCCGGAATGCCATCGAAATCGACGTCGGGAGAGTCCACGGCGCCGCTAAGAGCGATGCCCGCGGCGCCTCCCCCGTCTGAACAGCAATCTTGCCCATACCGATCCGCGGGACGTCGGGCCGACGTGATGCACAGGCGCCCCGTAGCGATGAGGCCCAATCCCACCACGGCAAGCACGCAGGCCATCACGGCAACCAGGACACAGGCCTTGCGGGTTCCGCCACGTCTCTTACCCATTTCTACCCTCCGTCCCATCTCCACGACCGACGACAGGCTCGCGTAGCGAGCAAACCCACGCGCTGCGGACAACCAAGAGTCGCCCGCCCTTAGCAGCCAGCATCGAATTGCGTCCGGGCGAACCAGTACCATTATCCCAAGGGACCATTTTGCGCGGGAGGTACATGATGAGAATCTTCCTGATATCTTTCATTGTCACGTTCACGGCGAATCGCATCTGGCGTGCACGCCGCTCAGGGCATCGCTAGAGGGTCGCTTATGGACGAGAGCGTACAGGTGTTGGTGGAGCAGATGACCTTCGGGCTCATCGCATTCGGGTCGACATATCGCTATTCTTCGCCTGGGTGTACATCGAATATCGAAAGCACCCCGCAGCGGAACGGCGGATCCTTCGCAAGAGACTCCTCATCGCATTGGGGCACGGCGCCCTCAATTTGATCAAATTCGCGATTCTCCTCGTTGCGGGGCTCTTCATCGCCGTCTCTTGGCTCGCCCTTAAGGAGAATCCGGCGCCACGTCGCCGATGAAGGTGTCGTATATGCAGAGCCAGGAAGCTATCGCGCGGTCCATCGCAGAGCGGGCGGAGAGGCATCGGCGGGCGATGGAAAAGCTGGTTGCAGCTACAACCATAGAGAAACGTCACACGCAGCGGCAACTTGACCATCTTGCTGCCCACGGAGCATCTCCGTCAAATCGCCAACGCCGCCCATCGATAGATAACTTCCACTCACTGATTAAAATGAATTCACTTGAAATCTTCCATTTTCAATCCCTTACAATACGGTTGTTCTTGGGCTGTAATCCGTGAGGAGCATAACCAGGCAGCTGACAATTCAAAGATGCACGGGCTGTTACTCTTCGAGGCATAACCGTGGAGGCCAAGGGTCTTCTTACGGTTGCGTCGAAGAGTTTTTCTTTATGAGCGTGGTTCCAGCTCACTGATTCGCGCCCGTCATCACGGGCAGACAGAAAGGAGGTGTAATAATGCGAGCGATCAAGAAGATCAACAATAATGTCGTCACCTGCATAGATGACGACGGTAATGAGCTCATCGCCATGGGTCGAGGCTTGGGCTTTGGCGAGTTGCCTCGTGATCTCAAGCTGTCGGAGATATCTCGAACCTTCTACGATGTCGGAAGTCGCTATCTTTCCGCAGCTGGCGACCTACCAGAAGAAGTTCTCGAGTTTGCGGCAAAAATAGTCGACGTCGTACGGAACCAGCTTCCCTATGAACTGTCCCCGAACCTCACGTTCATTCTCGCCGACCACATCGCCTATGCGGTGGAACGAGCTCGAAAGCAGATGTACATTCGAATGCCCATGGCGTATGACGTCCAACAGAGCTATCCAGACGAATACAGACTTGGCTCTTTCGCCGTCCGTCGCATCGAAAAGGAGTTCGGCGTTGGGCTTCCCCGCGAAGAAGCAGCCGGCATCGCCCTCAATCTCGTGAACGCGCAGATGTCAACCGAGGAGATACGCGCATCCGAAACCACCGCAGACGACCGCATGCTCGAAGATGTGACAGAGATCATCGAGGGCTCTTTCGGAATCGCCGTCGACCGCACGTCATTCGCCTTTTCTCGCTACGCAACGCACATGCTGTATCTATTCAAGCGGCTGCGCATCGGCGACAACTTGGAAGCCGCGGGCTTGGATGCCAGCATGCTCACGAGCATGCGCGAGCAATTCCCCCAGGGCGCATCATGTGCAGACGCGATCGCCCGCCACATATTCAGCTCATGGGGGCGCAAGCTCTCCGATGATGAGACGCTGTACATCATCATCCACATCAGCAGGATCTGCTCGTAGCGACCCATGCAATCCGCATCGCGCCGCACCACGAACCCGATCAAGGAACCACGCGCCAACACGGCGCATGTCGAAGGACTGTTACTGGGTGTTCGCGCAGTCGACCGTCCCAGGCATAACCTTTGCAGCATCACCAGCACGACCAATTAGGTCACTGAACTGCAAGGAGTTCGACATGAAATACGAACAACTCTGCAATGATATTTTGCAGATCATCTCGACCGATAATATCCAAGACGTCTTTTGCTGCATCACGCGCCTGCGTCTCATCGTGAAAGACAAAAGCATCATCGACCGCGAGCAGCTCGAGGCTATCGAGGGCGTCCTGCAAGTCAAAGAGATGGGCAATCAAATCCAGCTCGTCATTGGCACCCACGTGCCCGACGTCTACCGTGAGTTCTGCAGCATCACAGGTTTTAAGGAAAAAGACGTCATCGATGATGACGACGAGCAGCCTACGGGCGAGAAGGCCCCCATCTCCTCGATGATCCTTGAGACGCTATCCTCGATTTTCCTCCCCGTTCTTCCCGCGTTCTGCACGGGCGGCATGATCAAGAGCCTCGTCCTCATCCTCACGACCTTTGGGCTCATCGCTGGTGACAGCGGAGTCGCCACCGTGCTGAACGCCGTCGGCGACGCCCCGTTCTACTTCCTCCCGTTCCTCGTGGGCATGACGACGGCCAAGCGCTTTGGGCTCAATCAGGTCTTCGGACTCATGATCGCCGGTTGCCTGCTGTATCCCACATTCCTGAACCAGACCGCTGGAGCCTCCATCCAATTCCTGTTCTTCCAGGTTCCGGCATATAGCTACGCCTCTTCGGTTCTGCCCACCATCCTATGTGTCATCGCGTTCTCGTACCTGTACAAGGCCGTCGATCGTTGTATCCCCGCAAATCTCAAGATCGTCCTCTCGGGAACGATCTCCTTTGCAATCTTCATGCCCGTCTTGCTCGCCGTGGTAGCTCCGCTCGGTAACTACGCGGGCATCCTGCTGAGCCAGGGCATCAACGCCGGGTTTGCCACCATGGGCCCGATCGCCGGCGCGCTGTTCGGCGGCCTGCTGCCCTTCATCATCATGGCAGGCATGCACTCCGCCACCTTCCCCGTCATTCTCCAGAATCTCGCCACCACTGGATTCGACGTGCTTATGCCAGGCTTCTTTGTGAACAGCATCGCCGTCGCCGGCGCAACCATCGGCGCATCCTTCAAACTCAAGGGCAAGATGCGCTCCGCCGCGTTCTCCAACGGCGCCATCGGCCTGCTCGGCATCACCGAACCCGCCCTGTACGGCATCGATGTCAAGTACAAGCAGCCGCTCATCGGTGCCATCCTCGGCGGTGCCGCCGGAGGTGCCGCCTACATGCTGTTCGGCGTGAAATGCTTTGTCTTTGCACAGCCCGGTCTGTTCAGCATCCCGGGCTACATCGACGGCACGAGTAACCTGATGTTCATGGGGATCTCCCTGCTCATCGCCTTTGTAACCGCCTTTGCGTACTCGTTCGTCATGACCAAGGACACCGACGGATCTAGCGACACCGCTTCGACTCAGCTGTAGCGCACCGCCCGTTTCCGCACAGTCGCGGCGCGCCGCCCTGCTGCAGCGCGCCACCCCGCAGCTGTTCGGCCAAAACGCACCGCACGGCTGCACCCGCAAACCGGTTTTATCAAAAGGAGAGCACATATGAACGTATTTCCCAGCACATTCCTCTGGGGCGGCGCCACCAGCTCCGCTCAATTTGAGGGCGGCTACAACCTCCATGGCCGCGGCCTGTCCCATCTGGACTTCATCGACTTCGTCCCCAAAGACGAGCGTCCCGACGGCCGCATGACCATGGAGATCACCCAGGGACGCTTTGAGAACGCCCGCAAAGACGATGGCGCGATGAACTTCCCGTATCGGCGCGGCAGCGAGTTCGTCAGCCATTACAAAGAGGACATCGCGCTCTTGGCCGAAATGGGCTTCAAGACATTCCGTATGTCCATCTCGTGGACGCGCCTGTTCCCCACGGGCAAGGAGGAGCGCCCCAACCCTGAGGGCATCCAGTTCTACCACGATGTGTTTGCCGAATGCCATAAGTACGGCATTGAGCCCCTGGTGACCATGATCCACTACGAGGTGCCCATTGCGCTCACCGACGAATACAACGGCTGGGAGTCGCCAGAGCTCATCGACCTGTTCGTCAAGTTCTCGCGAACGCTGATCGATGAATATAAAGACGAGGTCACGTATTGGATCACCTTCAACGAGATTAACATGGCCCTGTGCTCTCCGTACATGGGCGGCGGCTCGCTGGTGTACCGCTCTAAGAAAGACCGCCTCTCTTTAGCCCACCAGATCATGCACCATCAGTTCCTCGCCTCGGCCAAAACCATCGCCTACGCGCACGACGTCGCCCGCAGTGCAAAATCGGCTGCATGATCGCCCGACTCGAGTGCTACCCGTACACTTGCAAGCCGACTGATGTTGCTGCCACGGTGCTCGAAGACCAGCTCAACCTGAATCCCTACGACGTCATGGCGCGCGGTGCCTACTCCAAGCGCGTGCTGCGCTATTTCAACGAGGCGGGCATCGATATCGACTTCGTCGACGGTTACGAGGATATCCTGAGGTCAAGCACGGTCGATTTCCTTGCCTTCAGCTATTACATGACCTATGTGGTAAGCGGAGATGAGGATAAACGGGAGAACCCCGGAGACCTGATCAAGAACCTGCGCAACCCGTATATCAAGACGAACGACTGGGGCTGGGGCATCGATCCCGAGGGACTGCGCATCACGCTCAACCGCATTTACGACCGGTACCAGATGCCGATCTTCATCGTTGAGAACGGTCTGGGAGCGGCAGACACCCTGGAGTCGGATGGAACGGTCCACGACGCCTACCGCATCGACTATCTCCGAGAGCACATCCGCGCCATGCGCGAGGCGGTTGCAGACGGCGTCGATCTCATGGGCTACACCACCTGGGGCTGCATCGACCTTCCGTCCGCCTCGCTTGCCGAGATGGTCAAGCGCTATGGATTCGTGTACGTCGATGCAGATGACTACGGCAACGGAACCTATGACCGTTACCGCAAGGACAGCTTCTATTGGTACAAGAAGGTCATCGCATCCAACGGCGAAGACCTGGATTAAACCCATCGACGTCCTCACGGCACCCGAAAATGCAACACGAATGGGTGGGGTCCGAAATGCCCGGACCCCACCCATTCCCATGACCGTCTAAATCGGCATCGAACAAAATGCCTTACGCGGCGGGCTGTTCCGCATTCCGCTTAATCCCCTTGATGACCGCCATCAAATCAAGCTGTTGCTGAGAATTGAACATGCGAATAAAGGATTGCGGCCGATCAAACGGGGGCTGCGTCAAGGCAACCGGCTCCATATAGCCGTTCTCTACCACGTAATTCACCACACGCTTCACGAAGGAAATCTGCTGCTCATTGAGGCTCTGGTCGTTCAGGAAGTTCGCAAAAGCAGCCATGGCAGCATCATGATCGAGATGAACCAGCCTGCGAACCAAAAGCCCAAACGGCGTATCGCCATAAGCCTTGGCATAATCTTCCGCATTGCCAAGATCATGCGTGAAGATCCGCTCAAGCTGCTCGAACTCAAATTCCGTCATGGGTTGGTTGCTGCGCAACTTATGAATCACCAACGTGTCGGCATAGTCCTTGAGATAGCGCTCGACCTTCAGCTTGTAGTCCTCAAAGTCCTCACCAATATCCGCCTCAACGCCATAAACGACCCGCGTAACCGGATCATCAAGATGAGTAATGACATCACGTCTGCTTCTACCAGCTACGATAAATCGAATGAGGCCACGCAGCTCCTTGCGGATGCCCTCCATATCCAGAAGATTTGCATCGTCGAGAATCTGCCCGTCAAAGACCTCGTCGATCAGGGGCAGCTTGTCCTTGACCTGGGAGATGGTTGTCACCTTTTGCAAGCAAGCAGCAATCGAAATCAGCCGAGACTTATAGCCAGCGGTTTTCCCGCCCTGGCAGGCGGCAATCATGTAGCCGTACATAAGCGCATCGAATCTCAAGGCGTCAACATCTGCCTCGTCATTTACCACAAGCATTGAGATCGGTGACTTGAGCTCGGCAAATGATGTTGGGGTTAGCAACCGAAATGACTCAACGCGGCGATACTTCTCCACCTCGCGGCGATGCCTGCGAACAGAAAACAACTCATCGTTCAACGCCACAACCTGGCCTCGCATGGCATCTACAAGCTCCTGGCGCAGGCTTTGATAGCCATCAGCGGCAAATGCGCTCTCCTGCATCAACATGGCCAGTTCAGCTTGACGCTGAAAACCTGCTCCGTCAAAGACAGGGCGATCTTACCCTCTGAAACATTCAGATGCTCTCGGAAAAACTCGAAGTTCTTGCACCAGTCAAAAATGAAGAAGCGCTCTTTGTCCACATGTGGGCCATTCAGAGGATCAACGACCTCAAGGCCCTCACGCAGGCGAGTCCCGCGGCCAATCATCTGCCAGAACTTGATCTTCGAGCGCACCTTCTTGAAGAAGACGAGATTAACGATTTCGGGCACATCGACGCCAGTGTCCATCATATCGACCGACACGGCGATAACCGGCAACGGCTTGACCTCAAAATCATCGATTACGGTGTGCGAATAATCATCCGAATGCAGCACCGTCTTTATATACTCTCCCGGGAGATTTGGATATAGTTTTCCAAAACGCTCAACGATGAATCGGGCGTGCTTTTGACTTTGCGCAAAGATAACGGTCTTTCCGAGCGCCTGACCGCCATTTACCTTGATACCCTTCTCCATAAGGGTTTCCAACACGCCGTCCACTGTCGACTCGTTAAATACCCATTGGTTGATCTCGCGCGATTCTATCTTTTCGGGAACGTCCTGCCCAGCCTCCTCAAAGTCTTCCTCAAGTGTCTCGCGATCCTCATCTGACAGGTCGTCATACGTTATGCCATCGTCCATGAAGCTCGTATGGGTCTCGATGCCGAAATACGGCACGAGAACGTGATCCACCTCCGTAGCGGTGTCGTACTCATACACGTAAGTAGGCACCCCACGCTCGGCCTCGAAAAAGTCGTACGTGTTGCGATCAACTTCATTTGCCGGCGTGGCGGTAAGCCCGACTACGAAAGAATCAAAGTAATCAAAAATCGCTCGGTACTTTTTGAAAATGGAGCGATGTGCCTCATCAACGATGATGAGGTCGAAGTGCGCAGGGGTAAACATGAGGTTGCCGGCCTCATTGCGCTCCCTGTCAATCGCATTGAGAATGGTCGGGTACGTAGAGAATACGATGCGAGCGTTGCGGTCATCCTTGTTAGACACAAGATTGCACAGCGTCTCATTTGGCAGATAATCCTGGTAGCCGCTTTTGGCCTGACGAACAAGCGCCACGCGGTCCGCAAGGAACAAGACGTTCTTAACGAGCCCGGAACGCATGAGGACATCCGTCAATGCAGCCGAAACGCGGGTCTTTCCCGTTCCGGTAGCCATGACAAGCAAGCTCTTGCGATGGCCCGATTCGATATTGGCACACACGCGCTCGATGGCCTCTACCTGGTAGTAGCGTTTGCCACCGCCGGCAATGGCCTCATTCACCCGCAATGCACTTGGCTTGACGGTGCCATTCCGACGATTGATTATCCTCTGCAGCTCATCTTGAGAGAAGAAACCACTCACCTTTCGCATCGGAGCAGAATCGTCGTCCAAGAAGAACGTCTCGAATCCATTTGTGAGAAAGATCGGAGGCTTATAGCCGTACTCGTTTTCCAGGCATCGAGCATACAGACGCGCCTGCTGGATGCCCTTCTGCGGGGAGTACATAGTCCTCTTTGCCTCGACAATGGCAAGAGGGCGATTGTCCTTTCCCAAGAGCAGATAGTCGATATAACCCGTACCGGAATCGGAATCCTTCTCTCGGGGCATCCCTGTGACCTCGCGCTCTTCGAGCGCGTTCTCGTCAATCTTCCAGCCGGCGAGGGCAAGATCCCAGTCGATGTAATGCTTGCGCGTCTTATACTCGCTGATCTCCTCCGGATTGAACGATCGCATCTCGATGTGAGAGGCTTTATCGACAGTGGCTTGGGCACTCATCGCCTTTAGCTGAGCTTCAAGACGCTTGATCTCTTCGTCCTTTTGAGAAATCAACTCTTCGCGCGCCTTGATGGCTTTAACCTGCTGAAGGGTGAGCTGAACGCCCTTCTTTGGAATCTTCGCCTCATCGAAGCGACGATTCTCATATTCCGGGCCGTAGCAATAATCGATCCAGTCGACGAAATCAAAGAGGGACCTCAGCGACAGGACTGCATCCTCGGCGGCGACACGGCGCTCCGTGTGAACAGAGAGATTTCCGAGTTTGTTTATGCCGATGAGCCTGCGCCAAACACGCTCATCAACACACTCCCTAAACGACTGCTCATGCAAAAGCGACGAGAGATTGTCGCGGTACGGCATGCTAATGGAATTATCGATTGCATAGACCCATTTAACAGACAGCTCGAGCGCCTTGCGACAACCAACCGCACAAAGCGCGGGAGAAGTCGCGTAGATCTTCTCGGCCTCGATGCAAGCATCGGCAAAGAGGTCGTAATACCCGTCGGCACGCTTTAGGAATCCGAAGTTCATGGCGTTCTCACTCGCTGTTCAGGGGAATAACACGCGAAACAACGCAATTATAGACCCATATGCCTTTAGCAAGTTAAACCTCGATTTGTCGACCTCGGCGACGAAGGAGAGGAAACTGTCTTGAAGACATATTGGAGGCACTGGGACCTCAATTGCCGACAGTTCCCTTGAATTGATATTCGCCTGGTGTACGGCTCCCCTTGCAATTGAGCGCAGCATTGCCTTTGTTGTCGGCAGATTCATATACGCCGCAAGGAAATCTGGCTTAATTCTATCCCCCAACCGCACCCGGATAATATATCCAGCAATAACCATCGGCTCCTTCGCGTGAAAGACAGCTGTCTTACCCACCTTCTCTCGGCTATTCGTTCGATTGAAGAGAAGATCGCCATCAACGACCTGGCATTTCTCAAGCTCTGCGCCGCTAAGGTCAATATGCTTCACGTCGCCAAAATCAAGTCCGCCACCATCGGTCATGTTGTTCATTCGCAAATAAACAAATTGTCCGCAGTCGGATGCCTTTTTGCTGGTTCCGTAGCGAATGTCGGTAGCAAGACTTCCCACTGTCGCCACCGGCCAACCGGAACCTCCGAACATCTCGACAAACCGGGATTTGACGAGGGTGTCGAGACGTTCGAGCTTCTTGGCGGCAATTTCAAGTTGGCCCTGGATCACATCAAGATGACTGGCAACCATTCTCTGCGTTCTTAAATCCGGAAGACGAATTAGCGCACTTCCCAACGTCTTCTTATTAAGCGTTTCCCCCATAACTGCCATGTTAGTACCCGTAGCCCAATCCTTCGTCCTGAACTGATGCCACATATAGCCCAAATCAAATTGAAAGGTCCCTTTATCCAAAAAAGCCATGATGGCCTCATTCGTATAAATGGGGCGGGTCGTAATTGATGTCTTTCCCAACGACAGCTTAAAGCTCATTAAGAGCGTATTGGACGGGACTTGCTTTATCCCGGACTCAATACGGCCAAGTTCGCTAATCGTCTCTTTTGTACGTCCCACAAATCGACCATACGAGCCCAGATCCTTAATCGAAACCCAATCGTACTCACCTGTATTCCAATACTCCATCTTCTTCCTCGACGGAGTCTTGCCAATCTGGAGGTTAAATACTTCCGCGACCTTCACCCACTCCCCGTCAAACGGGGGTTTGTTCGCGGGCATCAGAGATCACCTTCAAGCATCTTGTGAAGCTCAGCCAGCCCGACAGCAAACTGAGCATTCAACTCATCCAGCTCGGCGAGAATCTCGCTTGTAGGTGGGTACTCAATACGCTCGTACTCGGTTTTGGTGTACTTGTTAAAACTGAAGTCGTACTCGTTATCGATTATTTCCTGCTTGGGAACAAGGAAGCTCTTCTCAGTACGCTCGCGCTCAGACTCGGCACCAAGGTTCGCCCAGCGTGCAAGAATATCGGGGATATCGTTGTTCTTCTCATCCAGATCACGCTTATCATCAAGCGTGTAGCCGTCCGACTCCATGTTGTAGAGCCACACGTTATCCGTACCACCGGCGTTTGTTTTGGTGAATATCAGAATTGCCGTACTCACGCCGGAATACGGCTTGAACACACCACTTGGCAGATAGATGATTGCCTCGAGTTTATGGTCCTCCACGAGTTGCTGGCGCAGTTGACGATACGCCTTTGAGTTCGAACGGAACAAAACTCCATTGGGAACAATGCACGCGCAGCGACCACCGAGCTTAAGCATGCGCAAGAACAGGGCAACAAACAAAAGCTCGGTCTGCTTGGTCTCGACGATAGCGCGTAGCCCTTTATCGATATCCTCAACGTCAACAGAGCCCGTAAACGGCGGATTGGCCAAAATGACATCGTACTTTGAACTGATTGCGTTCTTCTGTGAAATACTGTCGAGGTATCGCACATCAGGCGAATCGACGCCATGGAGCATGAGGTTCATAGCGCTGATGCGTAGCATCGTTTGGTCGATTTCAAAACCGTTGAACTGCGGCGCAGCCCCATTTGTTCCAGCAAACGTATCCCACTGCTCAGCAGCCATATCATTCCCATAACGCTTGCGAATATGCTCGGCGGCAGAAATCAAGAAACCAGCCGTTCCGCATGCTGGATCGCATATAAGCTCCCCCGCCTTGGGATCGATAAGCTGCACCATCAGATCGCGAATATGCTTTGGCGTGCGAAACTGTCCGTTCGTACCCGCAGTGCTGAGCTTGGAAAGCATGTATTCGTACAAGTCGCCCAGGTCGCCAATATGCTCGTCGAAGTCAGCCAACAGTTCTTCAACTCCGGTAACCGCCTTTTCCAAAAGCGCGGGCTTGCCCGCTGGGAATCCAAACGTAGCATTCTCCATAGTCTTGGAAAACGCAGTCGACCCACCCAGCGTTTTGATGAACGGAAAAGCGAAGCGATCGACGATGTGGTACATATCCTCAGCACGCTTGTCCTTGAAAGAGCTCCAGCGAATCTCCCTGCCCTCGATTTTTTCACCGCGATCGTTCTCGAAGGCCTCGGGAAAAATATGAGGCTGCCCCACTCCAAGCATGTTCTCCAAGCGCTCCATCTCGAGCTCTTTCTCATCAAGAGAACGCATGAACATGAGGTACGTCAGATTGCTGATAACGTCGAGCGGGTTGGTGATGCCACCCTCCCACATCTTCTGCCAGATAGCATCCTACTTTTTTTGGCTGCTCCGGTAATCACCTTGCCGGTCCTTCCCATCAAGGGCCAATCTCACATGATTAAGGTTACCGTCTACCTCACATCAAATAAAGAGTGGGCTGATGAGGAGATCGACAACCCCATCAGCCCATTTCTGCAAATCACTATAGCCAGCCCACTGTTGCACGCATCGCCATTGCTTCATTGGTCTGCGGAGCGTGCCATCCCCTATCCCAATGCAGCGCGAGGCCTGCCGGAACCCGGATTGGACGCAATGCGGTCGTTAATCGAATCAATCGTCACGTAGGTCCTACGCCCACGCCTATAACCCTTGAGAATGCCAGAGTCGAGCATGTGCGTCACTCGCCCGGGGCTCACTCCGAGAAGACGTGAGGCCTCGGCAGCAGATACCGTCTCTCCTTCAACGATTTAGTCCGCATCAACCTCAAAAAAGACCATAAATGCTGCCCCATCAACCTCATAGGTGCTGGAAGCCGGTATCGGATCTCCGTGAAGCATAAACGATGCCACATACGTTTTCGCCGAATCGGCAGCCATGGCTATGGCCTCTTCCCGCGTACCTCCGAAGCTGAAGCAGCCCGGCAGATCCGGAACCACAGCATCGAAACCGCCTTCCTCATCGGGTGTAAGTACAACCTGATACATAAACTAACCCACAAAGATCAACCCCCTTATGAACACAGAGCTATATCTAGCCTGCTTCCTTGACTATGCCCCATATATCTCAATTGAACTATCCCTTAACGGCAGGGCATCATCGATCCCAACGGTAGACTGTCTATAGACATCTCCACGTAAGAAAGGATCCCATGCCCACCCTCATCATCGATGCCGACGCATGCCCCGTCACCCGTGAGGCCCTCGCCTGCGCGCGCTCGGCGCGCATCCCCGTGCTCATCGCAGGCAACTCCACGCAGAACCTCGCGCGGCGCATCCGCCGCGACGACCCGCGCGAGGCCGAGCACGCCCGCGGGCGCGACGCCACGCATCCCGGCTTTTGGGCCGAGACCCTCGACGTCTCATGCGGCGCCGACAGCGCGGACTTTGCCATCATCGAGCGCCTGGAACCCGGCGACGTGGTAGTCACGCAGGACATCGGCCTCGCAAGCATGGTACTCGGCCGCGGAGCCGCGGCCATCGGGGTGCGTGGCCATGTCTACAACAAGGCGACCATCGACATGCAGCTGTTCATCCGTCACGAAGAGAAGAAGGTCCGCCGCGCGGGCGGACGCACACAGGGGCCGGCCGCCTTCACCGACGACGACCGTGAGCGCTTCCAGCGCAACCTCGCCCAGCTCCTGCGCGAGGCGCTCGACAACTAAATCGCGCTACAGCCCCAGCGCTGCGAACACCAGGCCCCAAACGCATGCGACCAAGAACAGCCCGGCCACGATCACGGTATTCTCGCGCGGATGGCGATTGGTGCGGAACAGCACGAGGTACCCAACGCCGGCGGACGCGAGCAGGCCGGCCATGAGGGGCGCGAAGCCCAGCACACCCTCCAGGTAGAGCTGCGTGATCACCACGCTCGCCGAGCAGTTGGGCACCAGGCCCACCAGCGCGGAGGCGAATACCGCGAGCAGCCGATTGCCCGAAAGGAACGCGGCCAAAGCGTCCTCACCCATCGTTTCCAGGACGAGCACCAGCGCGAACGTTACCAGGAAGATGAAGAGGCTCACCTGCACGGTGTGCGAGACGGCGCTCATCACGATTGACCCGACGATTCCGAAGCGTCCACCGGCATGACCATGGTCATGACCGTGGCCGTGATCATGGTCACAACCCGAAACATGTCCGTCGGCGTGCTCGTGACCGTGGTCATGACCGTGCTCGTGGCCGTGCTCGCCCCCATGCGCATGCACGTGACGATGCCCGCAGCCACAATGGTCCTGTTCGCACAGACAGCAGATGTGCTCGGCGGTCTCCCCGCCCTCGGCCATCTGATCCACCACATCGGCCTCCATGCCATCGCGGCGAACGGAGAGCACCGTGCGACGCAAGAACGCGTGCACGCGAGCATTCCTGCGCAGCGCGCGGATGGCGAGGTCCGCCACCACGCCCGTGATGAGCGCGACCAGAACCTTCAGCCCCAGCACGCGAAACAGCAAACCCGCCTCGACCTGCTCGGCAACCAACATGGGCAGCATCTCGTCGGACGTGGAGAGAAACACCGCCACGAGCGTACCGAGCGTCACCACGCGTCCAGCGTAGAGTGTAGCCGCCATGGCCGAGAAGCCACACTGCGGAACCACGCCCAACAGCGCACCGACAACCGGGCCGGCGGCGCCCGCTCGGCGCACAACCGCGTTCGCGCGGGCACCCGCGGCATGTTCGAGCGCTTCGAGCGCGATGTAGGTCACAAACAGGAACGGCACGAGCGCGAGGGTGTCCTCGAGCGCATGCTCAAAGAAATGCAGCAGCAGATCCACGAACGACTCTCCTCAACGGGAACATCCAACGGGACCCGACGCCCCGAGGGTAGCTGTTTACATACCCCGTGCGCCACCTGGCAAACACGCGATACGCGAGTGAACCAGTATACTAATAGTTTCCTTTGGATAACTCATAACGACAGACAGCACTTCACAACCATAAATAATCTGCCCGACCGCAGCGCCGCGCAGTCGGGCGACAGTTACACTCGGTGGTTCGCCGCTCAGCCGCTAGGCACTAGTTGGTGCCGATGGACATCGTCTCGGGCAGGGTGCTGCCGCCGTCGATGACGATCTGCGAGCCGGTGAGGTAGCTGGACTCATCGCTGCCGAGGAACGCGAAGAGCTCGCCCACCTCGATGGGGTTGGCCAGGCGCTTCATAGGCACGCCCACGGCGATGTCGGCGATGGCGGACTCGGGGTCGTCGGGGTTGGACTCGAGCGCCATCTTCTCGACCATCGGGGTGCGGGCGTAGCCCAGCTGGGAGCAGTTCACGCGGATATTGCGATCGGCGTACTCCACCGCCAGGCACTTGGTGAGACCCACGAGCGCGGCCTTGGTCATAGCGTAGGCGGCCTCGCCGGCGTCCGCCACGATGTCGCCCGTGACGGAGGACGCGATCACGATGTTGCCTCCGCCCTGCTTGAGCATGTAGGGCACCACGGCCTTGCAGGTGTTCCACACGCCCTTGATGTTCACGTCGATGTGGAAGTCGCGCGTGGCGTCGTCCATCTCCTCGAACGGGGCGAGGCGGCACACGCCCGCGTTGCAGCAGGCGACGTTGATCTCGCCGAAGGTCTCGATGCCCTTCGCGGCGGCCTCGTCCATCTGGGCTCTGTCGGCCACGTTTGCCACCACGGCAATGATCTCGGAGCCGTACTCCTCGCGGAGCTTCGCGGCGGTCTCCTCCACCGAGGGGGACAGGTCGACCATGATGAGCTTTGCGCCGTACTTGGCATAAGTCATGGCGATTCCCTCATTGCGCAGCGCTTCCTTCGCGGTGGTTTCGTGGAAATCGAATCCAACGGCATGCGCAATGGCAATGGCTGCGGCGGCATTCGCATAATTGAAATCACCATCCAACTGCAGGCTGAGCGAGCCGATC
>ENA-OPZD01000045-OPZD01000045.1-human-gut-metagenome-genome-assembly--contig:-NODE-45-length-60106-cov-3.603461_pt1 | contig 60106 bp, 66 predicted proteins | sample MGYA00242479_ERZ504495 | MGnify/ENA primary metagenome ERZ504495 (study PRJEB26092, sample SAMD00036286) | human gut metagenome | host: Homo sapiens | study: EMG produced TPA metagenomics assembly of... | reverse complement strand
TTGCAAATCTTTTATCCGAAGTTATGTATGAGGATTCTGAATCGGTATAGTAAGACAACCGGAGTTGTGATATACTTACACGCAAGAAGCATTTCAGCAGTTCCGATTGTCTGATATCGAAAGGAGAAATACAATTATGGCAAAAGGATCTGTTAGAAAAAAGAAGAAAGATGGTACTATCGCTTCTATGTAGAGGACGCAAGCGGAAAAATGGTTCAGAAAGAATACGCCGGAACCGAAAGTAAAAGTGAGACGGAAAAGCTTCTCCGCAAAGCACTGGAAGATTATGAAAATAAGAAGTTTGTCGCAAGGGCAGAAAGCCTTACGGTAGGAGAACTTCTGGATATGTGGGCGGAAGAAGAACTGAAAGCCGGAACACTCAGCAATGGCACAGTGGAAAATTATCTTGGTGCAATCCGATGTATCAAAAAACACCCGATTGCAGACCGAAAGTTAAAAACAGTTACCGCTGAACATTTACAGAGTTTTCTCGACCTGCTTACATTCGGTGGCGAGTTTCCGGATGGAAAAGTGCGAAAAGGATATAGCAAAGATTATATCCATTCTTTTTCCGCAGTGTTACAGCAGTCTTTCCGTTTTGCAGTATTTCCAAAACAGTTAATCAGTTTCAATCCAATGCAATATATCAAGCTGAAACGACAGGCAGAGGAAGTTGACCTCTTTTCTGATGATGAGGTAGAAGAAGGTACACAGCCGATTTCACATGAGGATTACGAGCGGCTTATCAAGTATCTGGAAAAGAAAAATCCACCTGCAATTCTGCCGATTCAGATCGCATATTATGCAGGACTTCGTATCGGGGAAACCTGTGGTCTTACATGGCAGGACATCAACCTTGAAGAACAATGCCTGACCATAAAACGCAGTATCCGTTATGACGGAACGAAGCATAAAAATGTGATTGGAACAACCAAGCGAAAGAAAGTAAGGATTGTTGATTTTGGAGATACACTGACTGAAATATTGAAAGCAGCAAGACGGGAACAACTGAAAAGCCGGATGCAGTACGGGGAACTTTACCACCGCAACTACTACAAAGAGGTGCATGTAAAAAACAGGGTGTATTATGAATACTATCACCTTGACGGAACGCAGGAAGTCCCGGCAGATTATAAAGAAATATCCTTTGTCTGCCTCAGACCGGATGGTAGTCTGGAACTGCCGAGTACACTCGGCATTGTATGCAGGTCAGTGTCAAAGAAGCTGGAAGGATTTGAAGATTTTCACTTTCACCAGTTACGGCACACCTACACCAGCAACCTGCTCTCGAATGGGGCGGCTCCGAAAGATGTACAGGAACTGTTAGGACATTCTGACGTAAGTACCACAATGAATATTTACGCTCACTCAACAAGAAAAGCTAAACGGGATTCCGCAAGACTTCTTGATAAAGTAGCGAGCAATGCTTAAATACAGAGAACTTGCCACTGGCAACTTCTCTTGCATACTTTGGCATAAAATTTCCCTTATTTCCCTTGCGGATTCCTCACAAGGGCAAAAATAAGGGAAAATACATATCATTTCACTATCTAAGGGGCTGGAAAGCCTGTAAAATAAGGAAAGTTCAGGAAATCTCTCCACAAATTCCGATTGTTCGAGCTTTTCAAATACTAACCTTAATTCTGTTCAATAAGTGATTTATAGTAGTTACCAAAGTCAGCAAGTGAATTAACAATTGGAAGCATTTTTGTTCCGAGTTCCGTTAATCCGTATTCGACTCTCGGTGGCTGCTCATGGTAATCGTGGCGATATGCCAGTCCATCACTCATCATTTGTCTTAAACTATCTGTCAAAACCTTTTGTGAAATACCATCTATACTTCGTTGTAGCTCATTGAATCTCCATGGACGCTCTTTCAAGTTACGCAAAATCAGCAGTTTCCATTTTCCTCCGATAAGAGATACTGCTGTTGCAACTGGGCATTCCGGTAATTCTTCTTTTGCTCGCATAATTCTCACCTCCGAGTCTATTGTAACACATTCATTTTTGAGTGTACAGTTACAAAAAGGTGCGTACTTGTTTTTGTATGTGTCTCACACTATACTAATACCAAGCAACCAGAAACTACAAATTAACTATGGAGGTATTATTATGGCAAATTACACAAAAACAACTATTGGAAAGGAAAACCGAATTGAGCTGCATGAAAAGTTGTCTTTAACAGGTGCAGAAATCAGTTTAAACGAACTACCTGCAGGAGCAAATGTCCCATTTGTTCATTCTCATAAAGAAAATGAAGAAATCTATGGAATTCTTTCAGGTAACGGCAAAGCCATAATTGATGGAGAAGAAATTAGCCTTTCAACTGGAGACTGGCTAAAAATCGCACCTGCTGCAAAGCGTCAGTTTTTTGCATCCGATATTTCTGGAATTACTTATATCTGCATTCAGGTAAAAGAAAATTCTCTGGAACATTTTACAGCAGAGGATGCCGTAATCGGCTAATTAAAAGTATTTATTTACAAAAATGCACAGTTCACGATAAGCTAAGAACTGTGCATTTCTTTTTTGTTCAATATTACGTTTACTCTATAGTATTCGTATGTACAAAGTTTATTTTAACATTTCCATAATCCATGTAAATTGCAGTATGCATATACTTCCTCCACCTGCTCTCCGTCACAAAGACAGAAATCTGCAACCGGCTCCTGTCCTGGATTTAACTGTTTTCTATAAACGCCCTGATTGGTATTTAATGTAATCCATTCAATATATTCTCCCTTAATAATTCTCTGCACGTACTTCAAAATAACTCTGCGGATGATTACATACCGGACATACCTCTGGAGCCTTTGTTCCGACTACAATATGTCCACAGTTACGGCATTCCCATACCTTAACTTCGCTCTTTTCAAATACCTGTGCAGTTTCAATATTCTTAAGAAGTGCACGATATCTTTCCTCATGGTGCTTCTCAATCTCACCTACTGCCCTGAATTTTGCTGCAAGCTCAGGGAAACCTTCTTCCTCTGCTGTTTTAGCAAAGCCATCATACATATCTGTCCACTCGTAGTTCTCTCCTTCTGCAGCAGCAGCTAAGTTTTCTTTTGTATCACCAATTCCTGCTAATTCCTTGAACCACATCTTTGCATGTTCTTTCTCATTATCTGCAGTCTTTAAAAACAATGCTGACATCTGCTCGTAACCTTCCTTTTTCGCTACAGAAGCAAAATAGGTATACTTATTTCTTGCCTGTGATTCCCCTGCAAATGCCTCCTGTAAATTCTTCTCTGTCTGTGTTCCTGCATATTTGTTTGCTGCCATCTCTTTTACCTCCGTTTTCTTTACTACTTTTTCAAAATCTGATGCCGGGTGCTTGCACAAAGGACATATAAAGTCATCTGGTAATTCCTCGCCTACATATTCATATCCGCAAATTCTGCAACGCCATATTGTCTGACTGTCCTCTGTTTTTCCAACCTCCTGTGGCTTAGGCTTAATATTATTCTGATAATAATCATATGTTACTGAAGGAACATTGCTTAAAACTTCCATATCGGTTATCTCACCGATAAACATCGTATGTGAACCCAAGTCCTCTGTTTTAGTAACTGTCACGGAAATGTATGCATTTGTACCTTCTGTAATATAATAAATACCATTTGTGCCCCTGGCACACTGCTCAAATGCTTCAAACTTATTGGTATCTCTTCCTGATTGGAAGCCAAAATGTTTGAACAATTCAAATTGTGCCTTCTGACTTAAGACTGATACAGTAAATTTTCCGGTTCTTTGAATCATATCATGCGTATAATTTGCCTTATTTACACAGATACTTAACTGATTTGGTTCCGAAGCTGCCTGAATGGCTGTATTAATGATGCATCCGTTATCTTTTTCTGCTTCTTTAGCGGTCAATATAAACAGTCCATAACTCAACTTATACATTGCTTTCCTATCCATGCTGTTCCTCCTTTACCTTCTCCCTGCATTTCGGACAAATGCCTTTAAATGAAATATCATAATCCACAAATTCAATTCCATGAGTGTTATGAATTCTTTCCAGCAAATTTATTTTGCGTTCAAATACATATTCTGAATCTGAAGATAAATCAGACCTAAACGAATATCCGAGTCTGTCAAATTTCTGAATCTCCACCGGATTTTCGATATTATTTTCCGCTATGAATCTGACCATTTCACCACGAGCCATCTTGGCATAGGTACCTTTTGTTACCAATTTATCTCCGGATAACTCACAAAATACAATCGTAATATATCTGTCCTGTGGTGTCAGATACTTTTCTATACATTTTGAGTATTCCTTTGATGCAAGATTAATGATAATCCTACTGTCATCGATTACTGAGCGGTATAACAATTCTCCCCAGTACTCATACAGATTTTTTGCATCTCCAATTCCAACCTTTGCCTGCATTTCAAGACGATAAGGAGTCACACCATCCATTGGTTTTAAAATGCCATAAAACGCAGACAAGATTCTTAAATGATTTTGCAAATACTCAAACTGCTGGATTTCAAACACAGATGGTGCCATATATTGAAATGCAATCCCTTCATATGCTAAAACAGCCGGAGTAAGCCTGTTATAAAGATCCATATTTTCCAATCTGTTAAAGTTCTGCTCCGCAATCTTGTCATTACATTTCCAGATAGTTTGCAGTTCCTCTTTTGATTTACTTTTCATCCAGCTCAATATCTCCTCTGTCTTATCAATAAAGACAGGCAGTTCAACCGGTGCTATGTTATCTGTATCTACAATCATCTTTTTGCAGGTGATAAAATAATCTTCATTATGACAGTTCCTTGAGCATGTTTTCAGGATCATCTGCCGCCTTGACTTTATCATTGGCTTTGATGATAACTCCCTGCTCATCAATAAGATATGTGGTTCTTACCACGCCCATAGAGACTTTTCCATAGTTTTTCTTTTCTTTCCATACATCATACGCTTCGATCACCTTGCGCTCCGGATCTGCCAAAAGTGTAAATGCCAATCCATATTTTTCCTCAAATCTCTTGTGAGAGGCTACAGAATCCTTACTTACCCCAAGAACAACTGCTCCTTTCTCAGTGAATTGAGGATAACGCTCGGAAAAACCACATGCCTGCTTTGTACAGCCTGCCGTGTTATCCTTTGGATAAAAATATAAAATTACCTTTTTACCTAAATAATCACTTAATTTATGCATTTCTCCGTTTTGATCCGGCAATTCAAAAGCCGGTGCTTTGGTTCCTAACTCTAACATTTATGATTCCTCCGCTTCTGTCTTTTTCACCTGTTTTCTCGTTCTCTTATTACCTGAAATCATTTTATGTCCAGTGTACATGGACATAATCATACATATAAGAGCGCTACACGCAAAATACCTATGACTTGATTTAGATCCTTTATATCCGGTATAAAAAGTTCCAATCATAGTAATTAACGCACCGACTGACCAATATTTATGTGCTTTCATGATATACCTCCAAATTGATTAAGCTATTTCCAATGTAAATATCTCTGGATCGTTAACAATATTATATCTTCCGTTCATCACTTTCTACAAGCAAGAAAAGAAAATACTCAATCCATGTAGAGATCGATGCAACATTCACAGGTTTTAACTGCCGTATTGAAAATGTAATCTGCCATCTTATCAAATAACACAAAAGGATGTATCACGATAATTCTTTCATTACCTTGACGCATCCTTTCGTATTGTTATTTTTTGCTGTTCTTCTTAATGACTGCTATAGCTTCCACAGCCATGTTCTCCACATGTATGTCCTTCCCCGTGACTGTGCTCATGGTGAGAACACCTCACATCTGGATTATAATCAAGTGTTTCATTAATAAATGCTTCCACCGCCTGATCTGCATCACCGGAAACTCCGCCATAAAGCTTAATACCTGCTGCCGCTAACGCGGTCTGAGCACCTCCTCCAATTCCGCCGCAGATCAAAACATCGACATTTAATGCATTAAGAACTCCTGCCAATGCGCCATGTCCGCTTCCATTCGTATCTACTACTTCTGAATGTACCACTTTCCCTTCCTCTACATCGTAGATCTTAAATGTCTCTGTGTGTCCAAAATGCTGAAAAATCTGTCCATTTTCATATGTTACTGCTATTCTCATGATACCTTCTCCTTTTTCTACCGCATATTTTTGGTAAATCTCCTGCTTGTAACATCCTCCAAGGCTGCAGTTACTGCTCTGACCATCACAGATTCTGAAATCTCCACCTTCAATTCTGAGCGGATGTCCATCAATGAGAGCATCTGCTATTTTCTTCCTGGCAATCTCGTAAATCCGTTGAACCGTTGTTCTTGCGACTTGCATAGATGCTGCACACTGCTCCTGACTATAACCTTTCTTGTCCAAAAGACGAATTGTTTCATACTCATCTACCGTCAGAACAATAGGTGTGTTTTTCTCCGTATCACCTGCCGGAAGGAATTCTAAAACATTGGGGAAATGACAGACTTTTCTGCATTTTACTGGTCTCGGCATAAACTGCTCCTTTCTCGCTTTTCTTATATAATATCCCTATAAAAGCATATGTCAATAATTTTTTGACATATGCCTTTTATGAAATACCATATTCCCAAACATTGTAAGGAAAAATATCAAAAAGCCTAACCGTGGATCACGAAATTATATTAATCATACTGACGGTCATTCACCTTATAGGACATGATTTTAGAAATTTTTTTAAATTATTTTTGAAGTGTAAAATACATAAAAAAGATGCCAGGATTTCTCCTGACACCATAGTGACTGAACCAACTTCGTGCCCAGTAGGCACAAGGTTGGTTCATCTCATTATATACTGTTGTAATATAAAAGCGATGCAATGCCACTATAATTTCAATAGATTCATTATCAGTTTTACCATCACATCTTTTTCTTCTGGTTTTGATTCTGCAATCATCAATGTAATTGCTACTAACGTTCCATCACTGAGTCTCTTCTCTCCATCCAAGAATAACGCATTGTTCTTGTCTAAAAATTCCAAGAACAGTGATGCGGCAATTCTTTTACAACCATCTGCATATGGATGATCTTTTATCATAAAATACAATAGATTCGCCGCTTTCTCTTCCAAGGATGGATACGCATCCTGTCCGAATACACTCTGGTAAACTGCGGCAATAATTCCTTGTACCTTACCAGCCTCTTTTTCTACACCAAATACATCTGTTTCAAAAGAATCCTTCATCTGACCAACCATCTGAACACACTCTTCATAAGTAATGCGGTATACTGGAGTACTTCCCTTTGGCTTACTTAATGTCTGGTGGTCATATTGATCCAGAAGAATCAATGCATCTGTGTATTCATTTACAGCTCTGAGCACATCTTTCTCCTCTATATCAAGTGCATCTGCAAGCATCCTTGACTGAATATCAACTGTTTTCTTAAGCGCCTGAAGACGCTTTTCATTGATTGCATAGCCTTTCAAAATAAACTGTTTAAGAACATTATTTGCCCATTTTCTGAAAGCTATACCTCTTTTAGAATTAACTCGATATCCGACAGACAAAATCATATCCAAATTATAAATTTTGGGTTTTCGTCCCCCTGTACTTCTGTCGGAAAAACCGACAGAAGTCTCATCCAGTTCTCCTGAAGCAAGAATATTTGAAATATGTTCGCTTACTGTAGCGTGCTTAACATCAAACAACACTTCCATTTGTTTTTGCGTCAGCCAAACTGTCTCCTGCTCAGGATTGATTTGAACTTCTATATTAACATCACCATCTGTAAATAATACAATTTCATTCTTCATCCTTTAGTTCCCCTCCACGAATATTTCCCGATAACATTTCTAATGTAGATTTTACTGTACTTTTTAGATTCAGTCCATCCTTTAGTCTCAACTTAATTACCCAAAAAGAAGATGAATGTAAATGCTCAAATATGCTGATTTCTTCTGCACTGATCTCAGCTGCTCGTACTGAAAATGGAATACTTTGTGGAAAAATCTTAATCTGGTTTCCATATGTATCAAGAATCAAATCAGATATATCTCTTACATAGTTCGTTCGGTTATCCACCATTGTGATCAATATATCTCCAATTTTCAGTTGTTTGTTAAGCTGTCTACTAGGGCGGATTAGGGACTTTCACCCATTAGAAACATGTGCCGCAAGGTGCACAAAAGAAGAGGTACCTACTTAACGGTGCCTCTTGCTTTTCCATCTAATCTGTTTTATTGCTCTACCCTATCACACTTGCACCAAATGGCATGAAAGAAAGTCTTGCCATTTTAAAAAACTGCTTCCCAAATGGAATTCCAACAATCGTAATGCACCAAAGAAAACCAATTATCAGATTCCCCAATGCCATTTCCCAGCCAAAGAACAGGATCCAAATTAAATTCACCAAAAATGAGAACATTCCATTTTCATATACAATTTCTTTTCCAAAAGGCCAGAATGCTAGAGATGCAAATTTGAAACATTGCAGTCCCACTGGGATTCCAATAATCGTAATACACCATATGCATCCCGCAAAATCCATGCCAGTCCACCTAACACTCCTCCAAATATAAACCAGAGAATATTTCCTAATGTTCTCATAACTGCATCTCCCCAGTCTCCATTGTTTTAGTATTCTTTTGAAATTTCTCCTGTACCATCATGAGCATTTTTTCAAAAGACTGTGCAAACCTTACATCATCTTCTTCTGTTCGTTTTTTCGGTCCCTTGATATGATTCTTATGGGAACTTCTTCTGGCTTTTTTATTCAAATGACGTTCCATGAGCATCTGATCAATGTTGTTATTCGTGTACCATCTACCCGATTGATGAATGGCATATGCACCTTTTCCCAGTGCCATTGCAGCTACACCATAGTCCTGTGATACGACAATATCTCCTTTATGGCAGATACTGATCAGTTTATAATCTACTGCATCTGCTCCTGCCCCTACTACAATCACTTCGCTATAATTAGAATACAAAATATGATTCGTATCACACAGCAATGTAGTTGGAATATTATGTTTCTCTGCTATTGTCTCGATAATACCTACTACCGGACATGCATCTGCATCTACAAATATCTGCACTAATGCCTCTCCATTTCTTTTTGAATCCATGTCATAATTACATCTACAAGATATTCCTGCTGCACTTGGCTTAGTTCTTTTCCCGGTTGCATTTTATGCCACTTCCGGATGCACTCTCTGCAACATGTTGCAGTTGCATGCTGGGCAATAAATACCGGGTGACCACGCATTGGTGTCTGCTTGCCATCATTTGCTATATATGCCGGAGCTTCTCTTTTTGAGATAAAATCCTCTGCATGTTGTCTGATTCTCTCCATATCTCGCCTCCCGGCTCGGTCGTTGCTCCTGCTACGCAGGGTCGTCCACTGGACGACCGCAACCTTTTTCGTTTATGTAATCAATATCTTTCTGCTTTAGATGGAAACTGCTTCGGAACTTGGAATTGTCCAGTCGCTCAAATAACTGCTTGTACCATTCATCCTTCGTCATATCATCACCATAAATCTTATTGTTTCATAGTCTCTGAATTTCGATATTCATGTTTTGCATAATATCCTATCAACTTCCCATCATCTCATCTGCCGGAATTGCCCAATAGCTGCCGACACGCATTACCCCAGGAATTCTATTTTCAGAGCAAAGTACCTGCACTCGTCGTTTCGACAGTCCCCATTTTTCAGCTGTTTGACTGATTGAAAGATATTCCATGCTTTCATCTCCATATTATAGTGAGTTCACGATCAATCATATTTCTATCTTTAAATTATAATTCCAAATACGAACAAAGTCAATTTACACCCAATATGGTCAACTGACCATGCATCGTCAGATACAGTCCCACAGGCAAAGTTCCAAGCAGTGTCGATGGAAACAGGGCGAATGTCATTTTCATGGTGATCCAGGTAGAAGACAGCCATTTCACAACGAATTTCTTATAATCCAGTTTTCAGAGAACTCCATTTGTTTTCCGTAAATACAGCAGTTCCAACCGGAACATCAAGAAGATTTCCTGAAAAGTCATCAGGAACATATGATAAAACTTTTCGTGCTATATCATTATCATCAGTGCCACTCCAAAATAACTTAATATACAGTTTGCTGAAAATATTTCTTTGCGTAAGAACATCGTCATATATATTTTTTGATGTTTCATAAGCATTTTGTATTTTGTCTGCCATATTACCCTCCAAATTTAATTTTTAATTCTAAAAGCTTTAAACTATCGTTCTCTAATCTTCCTGACATTACGATTCATGAGGTGTCTTCCAATATGTCTATAAGCAAATGCTTTAAAGGCTGAAATTTCTTGATGATGTTCCTTCAACAGTTCATCTGGACAATCATAAACACCAAAATCCTGATTGATTCCCTCGCTCTGAATATAAGTATTGTTCCTATCAAACTCAATAATGAGATTTCTGAAATCCTTGACTGCTACTCCATAACCGCAAAATGCACCTGTACATTCCGAATTTTGTTCCTGTAACTTCTTTATGTAGGTTTTATCCAAAATGAAAGCTTCCAGTTCGTACCACTGATTTTCGAAATTAATTTCTACCCAGCTATGGAAAATACTTTTGGGAGCATTACGGTAAACAAACCCGGTCATAGCCCCTTTCTGCAATCTTTTATCAATCGTAAAACCATGTACTCTGCATGGAATATTGCAGGCACGTAAAAGTGCCATAAATAAAGTTCCTTTTGTATTACATTGTCCATAACCATCTGCAAGTACTTTTGAAGCTGAAATTCCGTCATCAATATTATATCCAAATAAAACATCATCTCTTACATAGTTGTAGATTGCCTTAATCCTTTCAAATTCACCCATTTCCTTCCATTTCATATTTTGAATAAGTTTTTGAATTGCCGGATTAGAAAAATCAACCATTCGTGTTTCCCTAAGATACTTATCTTTCATTTCCTATCGCCTTTCCCATAGGTTTTCTCACAACACAATGCATTCGCATACCTTTACGAATTTCAAATTTTTCTACTTTTAATCCTGCTTTTTTACAACATTTTATGACCACATCTCTTGTTGGCACTTGGACATCTCCATGTCCGCATATGTTTGCCAACGGCATTTCCAATGTATTCATTAGCCATACCAATACTTTATTGTCACTCGTCACATCTCTCAGTATCAATCTTCCATTTGGGCGAAGACATCTTTTCACACTGTCAAAAAATGCCTGTGGATCTGGATAATGATGGAAGCTCATAGAACAAATAATTGCATCAAATGAATCCTTTTCAAAAGGAAAGTTCTCACAGTCTCCCACAACAAATGTTGTATTTGGAATATTTTTCTTTTTTGCCTGTTTCAATCATTGCCGGAGTCAGATCCAGTCCTGTATAATGCCGGTCTGGATGTTTTTCTGCTAATAAAGAAATCATCGGAGCAGGCCCGCAGCCTGCATCTAATAAATCTCTAAATGGCTCCTTCTCTAATTCTTCCAGAATATCCGGATAATCCTTCTTGCACATTTCGTAAATGCCAGCATGGGTTACTTTTCATATCTTCCTGCTGCTTTTGTAAACTCTTTAATTTACATTTTTTTTTATATTCTTCATTTTTCATGCTTTTTTCTCCAATCACACCAGCACCATAAATCAATATTCTCATAAGAATCATTCCTCTTCTCTTACCCCAGCGCCACATCCAAGATCATCATCAAACTAAATCCAAGTGCAAAGAAAAGCGTACCGATATTCGAGTGCTGTCCCTGAGACATTTCCGGAATTAGTTCTTCAACCACGACATATAACATAGCTCCTGCTGCAAAACTGAGTAAATATGGTAATACCGGGATTACCAGCTGTGCGACAAGAATCGTCATTACTGCTCCAATCGGTTCAACAACTCCTGAAAGTACACCTCCCAGAAATGCCTTTCTCTTACTTTCACCCTCTGCCCTAAGCGGCATAGATATAATCGCTCCTTCCGGAAAATTCTGGATAGCAATTCCAAGTGATAAAGCAAGTGCACTTGTTGCTGTAATCTGTGCATTTTCAGCAAGAAATCCTGCATACATTACACCAACTGCCATACCTTCAGGGATATTATGTAATGTAACTGCCAACACCATCATCGTAGTACGGCCAAGTTTGCTTTTCGGTCCCTCTGCCTGATCACTTCCAACATGAAGATGTGGAATCAAATGATCAAGTGCGAGTAAAAACAATATACCAATCCAGAACCCAACAACTGCCGGAACAAACGATAAAGTTCCCATATTCTCAGATTGTTTAATCGCCGGAATCAGAAGACTCCAGATTGAGGCAGCAACCATTATACCTGCTGCAAACCCTGCAAGTGCACGTTGCAGTAACTTGCTAAGTGTTTTTCTCATAAAAAACACGCATGCTGCACCTAGCGTTGTTCCAACAAATGGAATCAGTATACCTTCAAAAACATTCATTAGCATTATGTATTCCTTTCTGTATAGTCAAAAGTACTTTCACATCGTTCCATTGTTAGTTTTAACTAACTATCATGTATAAAAGAAACCGTGCAAAAAGCAAACTGTAATTTCACACGGTTTTCCTTACTTGTTTAAGTTAATATCACTTACGCAATCATATAACAATATAATTCTTTTAAGAATTCATTTAGGATTTGCTGTCTTATTCAGCAGAAATACCTGCCAGTTTTACATTTACGTTATAATATCCTACAGAACTTGAAAAATAGGTATACGGATTTGAGAAGTTGCAACCACTACACACAATATTCACACAAAATTCTCTTTATGTTTTCAATTTTTATAGGCTTTGCCAAGTGAGCATTCATTCCTGCTGCCAGACACTTCTCTTTATCTTCTCTGAATGCATTTGCTGTCATAGCAATAATCGGGATCGTCTCAGCATCTGGATGTTTCAGTGACCGGATTATTTTTGTCGCAGTAATCCCATCCATTACAGGCATCATGATATCCATCAGAATTGCGTCAAAATAACCTTCCGGTTTCTCCTGGAACATTCTGACCGCCTGTAGTCCATCTTCTGCAACTGTCAGATTTGCACCTTCATCAGACAACAACGTTTCCGCAATTTCTGCATTCAGTTCATTATCCTCCACCAGCAATAAGTTTAATCCGCTGATATCCATCTGTGCCGCTGTTTTCTTTACTGTATCTGGTGCGGGAGCAAGTTTAAACGGAATCCTGATGATAAAGGTTGAGCCAATGCCTTCTTCGCTTTTAACTTCAATAGTTCCACCCATCTTTTCAATCAGACCTTTTACAATCGCCATTCCCAGTCCAATTCCCTGCTGTGTACTTCTTGCATCCTCTCTTTCCTGCGAAAACGGCTCAAATATATGCTCCTGGTATTCCCTGCTCATACCAATGCCAGTATCAGTTATGGTCCACTCATATGTCGTAATTCCGTCAACAGCTTCTGTATAATCTGATACAGTTCTTATCTTGCCGCCAATTCGATTATACTTAATACAATTTCCATAAATATTAAGAAATATCTGTCTTAAATGCACAGGACTTCCATAAATAAAAGGATATCGAAGCCCTTTCTTTTTTGAACAGAACTGTATCTGGATTCCTCTGTCTTTTGCCCGCTGTTCTATGATAGCCTGAAGCATCCAACAGTTCCTTTGGTGTTGCGTAACCGAGCATATTTGCAAATTGTTCTGAAACATATTTGAAAGAGTATTCCGGGTCATCATTACTGATTTTGACGCCGCCGGGGATGGATACGGTAAATAACTCCAGCTAACTTTGCAGTTTTTTTTTGTCAATTCCTCGATCATAACTGTATGCTTTTTCTCTTCTTCCAGAAGCTTCGCATACTCTCTGTTTGATTTTTCCAGTGCCCGCTCTTTTTCCTCTAAGCGGTAATGTTCTGTACGGTCAAGAACATAACTAACTGCAATGACATCTCCAGTTTCCTCTTCACGGTACAGGGCCATGTGATCTTCTGCAAGCATGGGCTCAAAAGTAGCAGTCCTGGTCCCAGTATCGGAACGATATATGCCGTTCACCATTTTCAAACCGATTTAATAATCGTTCTCTGTCAAACTCCTGCAGAAAATCTTTAATACCTTCCTCAGGTATGGTCAATGCCCATGCATCTACCAGACTCTGTAAGCTTGAATTTTCCGGCAAACCTAATTGTTCATTCAGATTATATTTTTTCCATTAATTACCTGATACATGGAACCACGTACGATATTCTTTGTGAGATTGATCACGCAGTATCCATCGGCAATAGCAAATACCGACTCTTCCAAAAACGATTATTAATAATATCCTGACTCATGTTTATTTATCTCCCTGTAAATTCTCTGATACAGATTATATTCTTATCCAAATATATCCGTCAACTGTTTCTTTAATTGTTTTACCGCCACAACCGGAGAGAGGATATATTCTATTCTGAATTAATTCTGATTGTCAGCTGTTACAGTGCCAAGTACTGGGGCAGAATTATCTGCTGCGGAAGACAGCTTGATTTCATATCCATTATTTCCTAAGCCGTATACAACCCATGCAGATGCATTTATTTACTTTATCATCCGTTCAATACCATCGGTCATACGGATTTCCACGCACCTTCTTTGTCTCTGGTGCTTTCTCAATACTCTTTTCCCATGCATCCCGGAAGGCAATTACAGCCAGTTTTCCAGAACATCATTCAACTTATTCATATCCAGCGGTTTCGCGATATGTCCATTCATGCCTGTATTTTTGGCCAGCTGTACATCTTCTGCAAAGGCATTGGCAGTCATAGCAACAATAGGCAGTTTTCCCTTTTCACCCGGAAGGCTCCTGATTGCTGCAGTTGCCTCATAACCATTCATGACAGGCATTTGGATATCCATAAAAACAAGATCATACAATCCTTCCGGAGAAGCTTCCACTTTTTCAACTGCGATTTTCCATTTTCTGCTGTTTCCACTTCTGCCCCTGTCATCTGCAAAATTTCAACACCAATTTCTCTGTTCAACTCATTATCCTCAGCCAACAGAATCCTTTTCCTGTGTAGTCTGATTCTGACAACTTCTCCAGATAATTTCTTGCTGTTTTTTCTTTTCTGCCTGAAGTAAACTGCCGTAGTGTTGCCGTCAGCCGGGAACGGAACAGCGGTTTTGCAATAAAAGCATCTACACCTGCAGCCTTTGCTTCTTCTTCAATTTCGCTGAATTCATAGGATGTCAATACAATGATGGTGATCTCTTTTCCTATCCGTTTCCGGATCTGTCTGGCAGTTTCTATACCATCCATCTCCGGCATCTTCCAGTCTAAAATAACAGCAAAATAATCATCTTTCAACTCATGCCGTGCATAACAGCACTCAACCGCTTCCCTGCCAGAGAGAACCCATTCACCCATAATACCGATTTCCTTCAGTGTGGCAACTGTACTTTCACAGCATGTCTTATCATCATCCACTACCAGAACCGGCAGATTCATCAGATTTTTGTCCTGTTCTTTTTCTTTTTCCTGAAGCTCCAGATAAATTGTTACCGTAATTCTGGTTCCCTTATGTAAGGTACTGTCCACTTTAATATTACCATTCATCAGGTTCACAATATTTCTGCTGATTGCCATTCCCAGACCAGTTCCCTGGACTCTGGTTGTCCGGTGGTCATCTGCACGGCTGAAAGGATCAAACATGATTTTCTGGAATTCCGGTGACATACCGATCCCATTATCCTCAATCGTAAATTCATAGCATCCAAGTTCTGAAAATCCATTGGGCTTTTCCTCTATCGAAAAAGTAATATTTCCACCATCCGGTGTATACTTGATCGCATTACTCATCAGATTCACAAATACCTGCTGAATCCTCAAGCTGTCACCACAGACAGCCTCATGTTCAATATGATTGATGTGTATATCAAAATTATGTTTATGTTCATCAAGCACCGGTTTCGTAAGTGTAATAAGATTATCTACCAGCTCTGACAGATTGAAATCTTCCTGTGCCAGTGTCATTTTTCCACTTTCAATACGTGCCATATCCAATACTTCATTGATCAGCCCCAGCAGATGGCGGCTTGATTCTGTGATCTTGCTGAGGCATTCAATGACTCTGTCCTGGCTCTCAATATTTGCTCCTGCGATTGCCGTCAGACCCACAATCGCATTCATTGGTGTCCGGATATCATGGGACATATTGGAAAGGAATTCTGTTTTCGCACGATTTGCATTTTCTGCGGACCGGTAAGCCTCTTTCAGTGCCTGACGGGATTCAATCTCTGCTTTCTTCTCCTGTGTCACATCCATAGATGCCAGCAATACCTTTTCCAGCTTTCCATTCTTCCATTCCAAGGGAATATAAGAAGCGATTTTATAAGTCTTTTCATCCCGGCTGCAATACTCAAACTTATAAATATCATTTTCACTTTTCAGTTTTTTCCGAATATTATCCGGGGCTATCAGGATATCTATAGCTTCCAATGGTTCCAGTGTCTTATATTTTTCAAGAACCTGCATCTGAAAATCATGATAAAATCCCAGAGGTTTATATAGCATCTGTCCATTCAGATTGTAGAATTCATATCTGTCATTTTCCAGATCACAGACAACAAAGCGGTCAACCAAACGCACAATACTCTGAATCAGCTGCTCCATGGAAGCATTATCCGCTGCCATCTGCAGATGCCGCGCACTCTCCACCTTTGCCTCTGTGATATCACGCAGAAAGATCATGGCATATTCTGAATCCTCTATTTCGCCACGTATGACCACATTGCGGACCCATCGTTCTTCTCCATTCAGAATGATACGGCACTCTAAAGCCAATTCGGTTTCCAGACCCTTCAGCCTTTCTGCAATATAACCACGGTCGTAAAAAGAGGATACCGCCTTCTTATCTTTCTCCACAACATAGGAATCCACAAAATGCCGGATCAATTCATCCCACGTATGACTCTGTTCAAAGACGGTCATCAGGGACGGCTCAACCTTAAAGGTATCAAAAGTATTCGCTTCCAGATTCACATAATACTCGCACAGATCTGCTTTCGTAAAAGCCCGGTGGAAAGCAGCAGATTTTTGTGCATGCATGATTTCTTTTTTCTCCGCATCAATGTTAATAAAAATCCCGGCAATCCTGCTGGCAGAACCATCCAGACGTCGTATTACTTCTGCCGATGCCCGAAACCACTGGTATTGATTATCCTTCATTCTCATACGATACTCTACCTGGTATTTTATCTGGTTCGTCTTATCCTTAATTGCCGCCTGAAGCTGCACCATTACTCTTTCTTTATCCTGTGGATGCAGAAGATCTGACCAGGATTCCAGTTTATTCGGAAAGTCCAGAGTGTCATGATAGCCAAGCATTTTTCGGAATTCATGACTCCAGTTTACATTCACAATTTCACTGTTTTCGTCACAGTCAAAATACCAGAAGCCGGAATAGATAGCCTCATTGAGCAGTGCCAAATTTACATGATCCCAGTTAACCTGTACGGACATAACCCAGATCTGTCTGCCCGCCTCATCTGTCGCATCCTCTTTACAAAGCCGTACATTATTCACTGTACCGTTTGCTGCAATGATCCGTGCTTCCCCTGTTCCGTGAAGCTGCAAAAAACGGTCTCGCTCCAATATATCTTCCGCGTCATAAAAGAAGTTTCTCAATGAGCCTTTTGTCTGTTCCATGAAAGTATCGAATGTATATCCTGTACTATGCAACAGCAGATTATCCACAGACAAAATAGACAGGTTTTGGTCATAAGATCCTGTCATTATACCTACCCCGCCATTATTTTCCAGTGTTTTCTGTACGGCCTGTGACATGGCCTGTGTCTGTCCCGTTACAGTCTCACCTAAAGAATATATTTTTTCTTCATAATTTCCCATTTTATAAAAATCCTCTCTTCGTCTTATGCCTTCTTCATCCTGCTTTTATCTGTATACAGAGAATCTGTCCCTGCCAGTTTTCGTACCCATTTTGGCATATAAAAAGGATACTTGCCCAAATATGCCCGTATCCCTACTATATTTCTTTAGAATCACTCATCGATAAAGTATAAAAGTTATCGAGATCTCTTCCGCTTTCACATCTTTTCCATATATGATATAGAAACAGTTGCAACCAGCTGACCTGGTCAAACTTTCTGACTTTAGCCTCTTCTGGCTTTGCGTCCCAGACTTTCATCTAGTTTGCCGTTTTCCTTATTATAGCCTTTAAACTTATGCAATAAAACCGGATTTATTATACTATAGTGCTCTGCTGTACACAAGAAAAACATTACCGTTTTTAGTAGAAAAACAAAAAAAGAACAGCCGATACATATACTCGAACTGTTCTCCTACTTCCGAAGTCCACGTAGCATTGACATCACTGTTTCCTGCTCATTTGTACTCAGATTGTTCCATATCTATCTTACCTTGAAAATGATGCAGCATCTTGTCGCCCTTCTCAGCATAATATACTGTAAAAAACATCTGTGCTGTCGTTTTGGTTCGTTGGTGTTGGGATCACGATCAGCATACCCGGCTTTGTCCTGTTCTACGTTTTTGAATCCAGATCAGATAACTTTTGACATCTTGGATTCCCCAGCTCACTTTTCTCACAATAATTCACATACACCATCGGTTCCATTTCTTTTGGAAGCTCCGGTTCATAGGCTTTCAGTCTTTCCATCAATACGCCTGCACGAACAGACAGGTCGCATTCTTCGTCCACAATATCCTTCAGATAAGAAATATAAGAATGTGTATTGCCACTCTGCAAATCCAACATCACCTCTTTCCTTGGCTTTTTTGACGCAAAACCACTACATATTTGTTTAAAAAGAACTCTTCAATGCACAAAAAAAGAGCCCTAAACATACCTTAAATATGTTTAGAACTCTCCTATTATCATCCTTTTAAAGGATAATCATTTTTACTAATTTGTGAATAATGAAGTGTGCTAATTAATAGTATGTGTTCCGGGACACACCCTATTATTCTCAAAGGGCAAAATCCAGTATCCTGTCATCTTGCACCACCGCTGCTGCCCATCCTACTGTAAAACTCTACTGCAACCCACCCGATATTACAGCGTAATATCGCAGTTGCATGTCACAGTGACAATCTATATAACATCCCGCCCGGCATCACCAAAACATCATTTCACAGCATCATATCGCAGTATTACTCACACAGTATCACTTAACACGATACCCCACGCAACACCAGTAAATATCAGTGTTTAGCAGTATTTTCAGCCTTTAAATTTACAGTCCTTAAACATACACAGTGGCATGGTCGTTGCCGATATATCATCGCTGTGGACACCCTCGATTTATGCACCCAAATCACAGGTGGACAACAACGGATTAACCGTGGCAGAAGTGACAAAAAAGAACAGCAACAGAGATACGCTGCGATATGATCTCTGTTGCTGTCAGGATAATCATTTTTGCCTTTTACAGGATAATGAGGTGTGCCCTGTGATAGTATGGATTATTCAAACTCTACAAAGACTAAACGCTTTTTGTTTAGGAATTATTCTCTGTAATGTTTCTCGTTCTTTTGATTATTTGATATATCCATATTATCCTGCCTATACGAGCTAATGTTATCATTTTGTTATCGGCATTGATAACACCTACTCGATAACTGTGGATAATAACTATATGTAGCATGTCAAATTATAAGCTATTTTGCTTAGAGATTCAACACAAAACTGAAATTTTACTTTTCCTTATATTCATCTGGTATTGCTATTTGAAATGTTTCACACAACAGCATCACATCATGCACATCATTTTTATCGTGTTCATATCCCAAATGAAGCATTACCTGACTCAATGGTTCAATACAAGAAACAGTTATATCTCCAACTTTTCCAATACCGGAAAAAGTTTTTGATGGAAATATATCTCCCTCATAAACAATTCCGTCATCTGTAAATTCAAAACAATGTAAATCAATGATTCTTTGTTTATCATCTTTCCAGACAGTATGACCATCCGTTGTATAATCAGTATTTACTTCCTCAAATCCATGCTGCTTAATCACATAAATATAATCATGATAATGTTTCAGTTCAACAAACAAATCAATATCATTGTGTATTCTTGATTCTCTTTTAAGAAGTGCATCAACACCCCATCCGCCATCTAAATATACTTTAATTTCGTTTTGCAAAGCATATTTTATAATTTCACATGCATCTTCTGTACGTACCATAATCTATCCTCCAAATTCAAATCTTTGTATGCTTTCCAACTCACTAAAAGCCTGAAATTTGTCAGTCTTTCATCCTTTTTGTTATCAATCACCAATTAGCTGTAATCCATTAGGATTTAGCTGATATATTTTATCGCACACCTCTTCAATATACTTTCTATCGTGAGAAATGCTAATGACAGCCCCCGGAAATTCTCGGAGCATTTTTCTTATTACCGGACCGGACAATGGTGAAAAATTTCTTGTCGGTTCATCCAGAATAAGAACATTTGCACCACTTAAGCTCATCCTCAAGAGAAGCACTTTCGCCTTTTGTCCGCCTGATAACTCCCGAATCGGATGCTCCATTTCATCTGGTGTGTATTTAAGTGAACCAAGGTATGTTCTAATTCTTGTACGCTCTTCTTTATCTCCTGTTTTATCAAGGTAATCAACCGGTGTAACATCCAAATCCAGCAGGTCTTCATAAGTTTGAGGCATATATTCTGCTTTAATGTCATTCCGATTTAGGAGTTCTTCCGCTATCTTTTTTAGAAGAGTCGTTTTTCCTGCCCCGTTGGCTCCTATCATACAGATTTTTTCTGAACCTTTTATTTTTAAATGAATTCCTTCTGCTAAAATTCTTTTGCCATCCGGAGTCACAAGCTTTGAAAGTTCATATTCTATGACCGTTTTTCCTGCGGGAATGTGTGAGTTTTCATCCCCTAATTTGACAAAGATTGCTTCTTCCTGTTCCGGCATCTGAGTCATATTTTCATCTTCTTTTTCAAATCTTCGTTCCATTGCCTTAACCGTATGCATTTTGTCCTTTAAGTTTTTTGGCAACAGACGGTGCTTGTCTGGTACAACTTCTTAATGCACCTTGTACACTCTGCATAACTCTTTGATATTTTTCATCGCGAATCTTTTTCTCCCTACGGTCACTCAGTGCCCGCTGTTTTTGGATTCAAATTTATGAAGCCGTTCTTCCACATAGCGTCTATAGGGAAGCTTTGCCACGGTATATCTCGCCTTTGTTTTTCGTATAATCTGCTCGATATGTATCACCATGTTGGCAGTACGCTCTATCAGCGTTTCATCGTGTGAAATAAAAAGCACAATGTGCTTCCAGTCATTTATGATTTTTTCCAGTAATGTAAGCGTCGCAATGTCGATGTCATTGGAAGGTTCGTCCAACAACAGCACAGAAAACATCGCGAATGAAAAGCCTCATAAGTTGTGTCTTGACTTTTTTCGCCTCCTGAAAGACTACCCATTGTCTGGTTACTGTAGAAAAAATCATTTTTCATTCCAAATTTTCCCGCAATAACAGACAATTCTTTAGGCGTTTTCTCCCAGAATATTTCCTCTTCAGAAAAATATTCGTATATTGTTTTTTTCCTTATCTTCATCGAGCATCTCCTGCGGAAGATAACCAAGACGTTCGTGTCCCATTATCCTTTCCCCATCTGCTTCTATATAGTTTTCTACAAGCGACGGATTGTATATCCACTTCATTAATGTCGATTTCCCATTTCCCTCTTCTCCAATAATAACTGCCTTATCTCCATCATTTAGCACAAGGTTGAAATCATTAAGAATTATTCTCAGGTCTTTTTTATGTGTTAAATTTAATTTTTTTATCTGCAACATTAAAGTTTCTCCTTTTCGAAGTCTGAGCCAATTATTATTTTGAACACACAAAAACGAGTCTTTTTTGCATACGCAAAAATAGACTCGCTAAATAGACCCTTATTTCTTTTCCAAAAGGAAAACAAAGGAAATGCCTCTTGCGATAATCCAACTTAAGCGTACACAAAACAAACCTATTCTCTACAGGCTCAATAACTATATGTGTCTTACTTAAATCAAATTATCTATTAATCATTTCCTCACCTTACACAAAATGTGCCTTTCTTTCTTCTAATGGCAATACTATCATACTTTATTTTTTGTGTCAATACATTTCACCTTATGGAAGTGCAAATTAAAATTTTCACTTCCTAATTATACATCCAACCATTACGAAATTCAATCTTTCACAACCTCTTTACAACCACAACCACAGCACTCCAGCAAACGCAGGAGCACCATACCGTAAAACGCTTATGTGTAAATCAACTCCGTTCCTACAACTTCCCTCACACAAGCCTGAATATTATTCATTCTTCCAATCCATTCGTAGGGATTATCTTTCTTTAATTGTTCCGTCACATCTTGTCTGTCGGCATATTCCTTTACCAGTCGAAGAAACATATCCTCTGCTTGCTTATCGACTTCTGCAAGATAACTATGCAGCTTTCCGCTTGTCAGCAGGTTCATATATAACACTTTATAGTGTTCCTTTAAATGCCTTGCATGTCGTTTCCCCCATAAACCAATCGGCTCTATTTCTTCTTCGGCTGGTACTGTGATGTTCGGCAATAAATAATCACCCACCTGTCTATAAGTTCCGCCCATTTCTTCAAAAATTGTCTTTGTCATTTTCCTTTTCCTCCTGTGATTTTTGTCTATCGTGATCGTGTATTATCACGCTTGCGACCTTTAACTGTTCTTGCCTGCTCCAACAAATCATCTATCTGTTTGCGACCAAAAACCTTACGGAGCAGGCTGTAATCTTTATTTTCTGCTTTTAGGATTTTGTTTTCTTCGGTCAATCTTTCATTGACTTTCTCCAAACGCTGATTGGTGCGGTATAACTGTGCATTCGCTGTATTCAGCCTATGATAGTTGTCCCACCCCTCAAAGCAGCGGGCAAGCACCGTTTTGACAAGTTGCTTCAATTTCCTTACAACCGGCTCTGCCATTTTGGTTTTATATGCCTTTGCAGTCATAAATTTCTCTGGTTCTGGCAACTGATATTTCGGTGCAGTATCAAGCTCTATTTCAAGATTTGACAGCTCGTCTTTTGCCTTATCATAGTTCAATACTCGTTCCGACAACACATCAAATTCAATCTGTTTCTGCTCGATTTTCGCACCTAATGCCGCCACTTCTTTTTCTCTTTCCTGCTTTTTATAATCCAAAACAGAAAGATGTTTTTCGTGTGTGCCTAAATGTTCCCACTCAATCCCATAACGTTCCATCACCGCCGCAAGCTGTTCTTTTTCGGACTGTATCCATTGCGACCACTCCGTATCGCCACGACTGCCGCCCTTAAACCTTGCGTTGCAAGAGCCTGCTTTAGTGACACTCTTGTATCAAGTCCACGCTTGCTGCCTGTGGTAAAAGGTACAAAATCTATGTGCAGATGTGGTGTAGCTTCATCCATATGCAGATGAGCCGAGAACACCCGAAGCTGTTGGATTTCGCTCCTGAAAACCCTGATAGTATTCATCTAAAATCTGCTTTGCCAGTTCTCCGTTTTCCGTATCGGCGTTCATATTTCCCTTACCGCCCACCTGTAAAATGATTTCGTGGAACGGTTTTTCCTGCTTGGAACTTCGGATTTTTTCATAATAATCTTTTATCTTTCGGTCTGACCTTATCTGCTTGGCATTGTATCTTTCCAATGCTTCATCAAACAATTCGTGATAAACTGTCTTTATATTTTCATTGCAGTAGTCGATATTGAGATGAGTACGAGTTCCGTCTACATTTTCTGCTCGGAACTTTCGGCTATTGTGATTGACCGAGCCTTTACCGACCATTGCACTTATCGTTCTCTGCATTTTTTCATCTCCCATCTGTAAATTTCAACATTCTCAGGTTTGTTACTTTTGTCAAAAGTAACGCAAAAGCACTTTTGACGGGTACACCCATCAAAATGCGACCTGTAAACAGGTTTTGCGTCTCCGAAGGTCTCCGAGGGTGAGCGTGTGCCGGTGGCACACACGCCTGCGAACCGACCGAGCCAGCAGGCGAGACCAAAGAGCCGCCTTTGAAAAGGCACTCTCTGCACACTCCCCTAAACTTTATCCGGTGTCAAAGTGTGACGATGGTGACAATGTTTTTCACAGCGTGCTGCTCTCAAAAACATTGACACCTTTGACACCGTTTGTCACGCCGTCTGCTCGGTTTCTTTCCAAAGTGAAACCTTTCTTCCGTCGTGTGTGCGGCTGTTCTGATAACGGATACCGTAATCACGAAACAGCCTGCTTGCGTTGATACTGAGCCTTAAAGAAAGTACATTCGGCTTTATATCCACCGCAAGCCTTTCGCAAAGTTCCGAAGCAGTTCCTTCCCATCTGTCACTTTCCGAAAAGAGCGTATCCGCTATCTTCTCAAGCAGAGGTTCGGGCGGTTCTTTCCACATCTCCGTTTCCGATTTTGCAAAGTTCCACACCAATCGCTCGCTGTCCCTTACAAGATGGATTTTCATATCCTGCTGGTCTCTGCCAGCAACATCAAGTGTGGCATTGTTGGAAGTACGCTTGTCCTTACTGAGAACAAATGCACCGTCTGCCGCACCCATCAGACCATTCGTGCCTGAAATCATATCGAATATATCTTCCGATTTTTGTTTGCGTGTATGATGAACAATAAGCATTGAAACCTTGTAACTGTCTGCCAACGCTTTCAGCCTTGCCACAACATCATAATCACTTGCGTAGCTGTAATCTGCTCCGCCTGCTTCACGCACACGCTTTAAGGTGTCTATGATAATCAAGCCTGTGTCTGGGTGTTCCCTCATAAACCCTCTTATCTGTTCTTCCAGTCCGCCATTGACCGTTTTACATTCCGTTGCGAAATACAGATTGCCTGTCTCCTTTGCACCGAACATCTGAAACAATCGCTTCTGCAAACGTGGGTAATCATCTTCAAGGGCAAAATAAAGCACCGTTGCCTTACGCACCTTATACTCCCAAAGCGGTGTGCCTGTGCTGATATGATAGGCAAGCTGTGCCATCATAAAGCTCTTTCCCACTTTCGGGGAACCTACGAAAAGGTAAGTTCCCCTTTGGAGCAGACCGTCGATAAGTGGTGTCTGAACCTCAAACACCGTATCATACAGCGTTGTCATTGATACTGTTTTCAGATAGGAAGGGTCTAACTGTCTGAGTATTTCCCTTTGCATTTCTTCAAAAGATTGCTCGTACCCCTTGAAATCCGTATCCTGATTGACTATACTATTGTCAGTACATTTGGAAAGTGACTGTTCCGCATCTGTTGCCGCAGATACATTTGGAATAGTCATTTCTTTTTTATTCTCCATTCGCATCCTCTCCTTTCAAACCGCCGAGAATAATGGAAATCAGTTCTATTACACTCAGCAGTTCATCATCCACACCTTTTCCTGCTTCAATCCTTTTCAGTTCCGCAAGGACTGTGGCAAATTCCGTTTTCAACGCCTTATACACTCTCGGATTGCCCTGTACCACCACATCCTGATTTAAGCAACGGCGGTAACAATACTCCTGTTTTGGCAATCCTGATAGAGCTACAGCTCTGTTAATGAGTTCGTTTTCTTCGGGCGATACTCGAAACCCTACTGTGATATTCCTCCAACGATTTTTGTTATCTCTGTTCTTAGCTGACATTTTCAAAATCTCCTTTCCCTAAATCATCTAATTTTTCTGCCATCTCAATCTGCTTTGACGGAAAGAGGTGTGCGTACTGATAAGTAATATCAATACTTTCGTGACCAACTCGGTCAGCAATCGCCACCGCAGAAAAGCCCATATCAATCAAGAGTGAAATGTGGCTGTGACGGAGATCGTGAATGCGGATACGCTTCACGCCTGCCGCCTTTGCCCCTCTGTCCATCTCGTGATGAAGATAGCTTTTCGTCACCGTAAAGATACGGTCTTTCTTCTTCAATCCGTAAAGCATACCGAGATATTCTTTCATTTCCTCACACAGAAACTTCGGCATTTTAATCGTGCGGTTGCTCTTTTTCGTTTTCGGAGAAGTAATCACATCCTGCCCTTTCAAACGCTGATAGGATTTATTGATTGTGACTGTTTCCTTATCAAAGTTGAAATCTGCCGGAGTCAAAGCTAACAGCTCGCCCTCTCGGATACCGCACCAGTAAAGCATTTCAAACGCATAAAAGGAAACAGGCTTGTCCATCATCTCAAAAGAGAATTTCTTGTATTCTTCCTTTGTCCAGAACAGCATTTCCTTGTGTTCCTCACGTCCCATATTTCCCACCTTTGCCGCAGGATTGGAACGCAGTTCATAGTAGCGGACAGCGTGATTGAAAATGGCGGACAACTGATTGTGCAGCGTTTTCAGATACGTCTGTGAATAAGGCTTTTTCTTCTCATCACGATAGGCAAGCATTTCATTCTGCCAAGTAATAATCTCCTTTGTGGAAATCTCGCTGATTTTCAGTTTCCCGAAATACGGAAGTATCTTTGTGCGTATGATATGCTCTTTGGTAAGCCACGTGTTTTCCTTCAAACGGTTCTTCACATCATTGATATAAAGCTCCGTAAAGGCTTCAAAACTCATATCAAGGTCTGAAGAAGTCTGCAATTTGAACATTCTTTCCCATTCCTGTGCTTCTCGTTTGGTAGCAAAGCCACGCTTGCATTTCTGCTTGCGTTCCCCTTTCCAGTTCACATACCTTGCCATCACATACCAAGTACCGTTATCTTCATTCTTAAATACCGGCATTTACATTTCCCCCTTTCCTGCTCCGTAGAGCCTTTCGTAAAAATACTGGCGATTTACACGCCCTGCAATCGTAATAAAGCCCTTGCTTCAATTCCTCATTTAATTGTCTGATGAGTTATATGCATAAGGTTTTGATACGTTTAGTTCCTGAGCCACATCTTCGGCTCGGATAAATCTGTTTTCCATATCCTTTTTCTTCCTTTCTTAAAATAATTTTTGCTTGCCGCTTTCTCCGTGTTAAAGTTCCAACAGGCACTCCTGCTTGTCGGCAGGCGCTGTGCTGTCCCAATGCACCGCAGTACATCAGGCGCTCGCTCGTATAGGGGTTCCCGAAAAGTCGGAGACTTTTGGGGAAGAGGAGGAGCAGTGCAGCGAATGAGCTTTTGTGCTTGCACACAAGCGAACGATACGGAACTTGCTCCGACGAGGTCTTGGCGGTTTGGCTTTTCGGACGGTCATTCAGTTGTCGCATTAAGCATATTTGTTTAATTCGTAATTTATTTTACTAAACATATTTGCTATTGTCAAGTGGTTGCAAAGAAAATATTAAACATTTTTGTTTCGGTTTTTCTTGACTTCCACTAAACATTTCTGCTATACTTATTTCACTAAATATAAAAGGAGCGTATCATTATGGCTATCAGCGAAAGAATACATTTTTTCAGACTAATGCGTGGTATGACACAAAAGTATCTCGGTACAGCAATCGGTTTTCCAGAAAAGAGTGCTGATGTGCGTTTGGCACAGTACGAAACTGGTACACGCAAACCGAAAGCAGACCTTACAAATGCATTGGCACAGGTGCTTGATGTTTCTCCACAGGCTCTTGATGTTCCTGACATAGACAGCTATATCGGTCTTATGCACACTCTGTTTACCCTTGAAGATATTTACGGTCTTACTGTCAGTGAAGCAGACGGAGAGGTATGCTTAAAGGTCAACAAGGACAAAGGCAGAGAAGCATATGAACTCCTCAAAATGCTGTATGCTTGGAAAGAACAGGCAGACAAGCTATCTTCCGAAGAAATCAACAGAGAAGAATACGATAACTGGCGTTACCATTATCCAGAGTTCGACACCACACAGCGTTGGGCAAAAGTTCCATCACAGGAATTAAGTGACGCTCTCGTGGAAGCATTCAAAGACCACTTGAAAGATAAATAAGCACCTACAGGACCTGCCACTGGCAGCTCCCTACAGATGCTTTGGCAACGACAAAAAAGCCCTTAACTATGGTTATTAACCACAGCTAAGGGCTTAGTTTATAATATGGAATTTGTTCAGAGCCAAGCTCCGAACTTTAGTCTGCAAGCCACCTGTTAATTGTTCCGTTACCCATAAACCACTGGATAACAAGAATAATGGCACTTGCTATGACTGTTATCAATTTGTTATCAAAAGACTAATCGAAATCGCTGAAACCCGCATAAACACTGGCTTTTTTAAGCAACTCGATTTATTCAAATTCCAGACAGACAGTACGGAGTATTAACGCATATAGACGATTTTAAAGGCTTTTTAACCAGTTAAGAGCAACATAGCCACATAATCTAAATTTTAAAAATGCAATAAAAATGCAATGAGTGACACGACTACTTGCTATACTTCCATCGGCTTCTTCTTGATACCAACACTATGAAAAGTCCGATTACAATTAAATATACTTTGAAAGGAAGATCACCATGAATTACAAATTAGAACTCAAACAAATCGTGGAATTTCCACGCTGTCGCATTTACCGTGACTTCATACAAACTTTAATCACTACCAAGAGCATCCGAACTACCGGGGGCTCTTTTCTTTTTTATTATCTGGTATTATGCTCCTATGCAAATTACCGCACATCCTACCGCCGGATGGAACACATTACCTATACCATTGGTCCAGGAGAGTGGATCTGCACAGTCACAGATCTTCAGGAATGGTTTCGCTGCCGTTTCCAACATCAAGCGTTGTCCATCCTTCGATTTTTGAAGAGCAGAATTACATTACCTACTCTCTTCTCGGCAAAACCGCCTGGTCAAATTCAAATATCAGACTGGCCCAAGACAATACCGTATTGGAATACAACTATCCTGTAAAAAGATACAGGGTTTTTCTTTTCCCGATTGCCAAAGTTCACGAACTAATTGGCATTGGAAAATGCTCGGAAATGGATGTTATTCTGGATCTGTGGATTCATGCAGTTTACAACGATTCCTCTGTCCTGGGATCTGATTCCGGTCCCATTGTCTATTACCGGGATAATACCGGAAATCCCCTTACCAGCTTTAATGAACTGGGTGAAAGGTGGAGTCTGTCAAAGGCATCGGTATCACGACTCTTGAAGAAACTGGAGGAAAAAGAATACATTACACTTATCTCATTTACAGGAAAACACGGAAGCGTAATTTATCTCAACAATTACCTGTCCGTGATGTTTAATATCAGCGACGTTATGATTGACAAGGAGGAGATCGCTATGAAGATGCAATTACCAATCCATGTACCTGAAGAAATCACTATTGAGGATTCTGCTTCTGTTAGCGTTTCAGAAACTGTCACAGACTCACAAATCACCGTTACAAAAAATGATTCCTGCGTTCCAGATTCACACATGAAATTTATCGTGCAAAAAGTCGCAGAACTATTGGATTCACAAGGGATTCCATGTTGCCACTGCTCCAAAACCCGCTATATATTATCTCCATTATCAGCCTGCAAAGATATATTTAATACATTTACTCTAAATATTATCTGTCCCTACGGAAATGCCGCTTATCGGTTTGAGTTGTCCGTAAGTCCAGGGGATGAGTCTGCCCAAAAGATGCCTGCCGTGGCAGAGCCTTCTGCACTGAAAGGGGGGGGAATAGACATGGCAAACCGCAATACACAGGGATTTCCTTCACCCGAAGAAGATCCACGTTTTCACGACACCTATCAGTTTTTACGCAGATACCGGGATGCAACCTACAGCCTGAAGGTAGTCGTACACCAGATGGAGCACCAGTTTTAAGCTCCAATACGACAATGACATCGACAAATTTCTGGACTCCATCTATGCTGCCGGGGCTGATCTTACCGGAAGCGACATCGAACAACGGGCAAAAAGTATTGCCAGAAGCAACCAGATGCTGAAGCTTTTGGAATCATCCATCGATCTCCTCCGGAACAATCACAAGCATGGGGAACAGTATTACTGGATTCTCTACTACGCTTTTCTCTCTCCACAGGAAATGAAAAATACAGATGAGATATTGGATAAGCTGGCTCACCACATCACCAATATTTCCTACCGCACCTATTACCGGAAACGCAGGGCTGCGATTGAAGCACTCAGTACCATCCTTTGGGGATTTACTGCAAAAGAGACATTGGATACGCTCAACAAGTTCTTTCCAGAGTAATACATATCGCCTATCTCCTCGGCTTTTCGTAATATCATAAAAATGTTATACTAAAAAATGCAAAATATATATTGACTCTCACGGAACGTCATAGCGTACAGTTATCTTATCAGGAACAGGAGGTCAGCAACTATGAGGACAGTCAAAGAAATATCAGAACTTACAGGTATCAGCGTTCGCACGCTTCACTATTACGATGAAATCGGGCTTTTAAAACCAACACAAAAAAGTGATGCGGGATACCGGCTTTATGACGATAGGGCATTGGAAATATTACAGCAGATTCTGTTTTTCCGTGAGTTTGACATTCCTTTGAAAGAAATCAAAGCTGTTCTGGAGAATCCTGCTCTTGAAAGGAACCAGATCTTGCAAATGCAGAGAAAAATGTTGGTAGCAAAGAAAGAACGTATGGAACATCTGATTGCCAGCATTGATGATATCCTGAAAGGAGAGAATAAAATGGATTTTGCGATTTTTAGTAAAACGGAAGTTGAAGAAATGTTCCAAACTATGTTTGAACATATGCCTGACAATATGAAAGAACTTGCTGTAAAAGAGTTTGGAAGCATTGAAGAATGGAAAAAGCATTATATTAAGACAGTTTCATCAGAAGAAATGCAGAAAGGCTATGCTAAAGTTGTTGAGTGGTATGGAGGAAAAGAGCAATTCCTGTCTGTTGCCAACAATCCTATTAGCAAAGAGGCTGCAGAAAGTTACAACCAACAATTTGACAATCTTTTATACAAATTAGCAGCTAAAAAAGTATGTTCACCAGATTCTTCTGAAGTAAGAGAACTTGTTTCCGAATACGGTTTTCTTATGAAACAACTTTCACAGATAAAGAAAGAACACGGTCTGATGGTTGCACAGGCTCAATATTACCGTAATGAAAAAATCAAACCTATGATAGATGAAAAATACGGCAATGGTACAGCCGAATTCTTCGCACAAGCTTTCGAAGCATTTTATAAAGACAAGTAATCATTAGAACTACACAAAAGCACAACAATACACCATGCAGGGAATCAAAATGGTTTCCTGCTTTTTTTATGCCAACCAGTGAAAATGGCACAGAAATGACCTGCTTCTGCGATTGAAGCGTAAAATTACCCATGCTACAATAGGTATTGCTTATAGTTTTCCTTATTTCCAGCACCCATAGATGGTGCTTTTTTTTTGTACCTGTAAATTCAATCGCTGACAGCAGGTTCTATGTACTTTGTACGTACACTATACTTACAATACCAAACGTATCCTGTACGTACAGCCATATGTATAAAGTTTCCTATTATATATAGAAGGGAGTCAATCATGAAAACAAGGAACGAAATCTATCAAGGAGAGGGAGCCAAGCTCTTACGGTTCATTACCACTTACCATACTCTGAGGTATGACCAGGTTTTACAACTTTTCTCCCGACATGAGCAGTCTATCAAGTCATTGATTACCAGCCTCATCAAACAAGGGCGCATCATTTACGATAAAGAGCATGACCTTCTTTGTGACAGCCAGCAGTCTGCTGAGAATCCTGACTATGCTATAATTACATGCTTCTGGGTACTGCTGGATTTTAAGAAAGGTGTTGTATACCACACCAGTGGCGAATTTCCAATCAAGCTCAATTTCTTTTCGCAAGATGAACAATACGAAATCATCTATATCGGTGAAGAACAGGAGGCTCTGATCAATCATGTGATGGAAAGTATCCCATCACATGGTTCCAAAACGCCTGATTGTCTTAGAATCCGAAAGCCAGGCTGCCAAAATCACCATTGATGATGTAGCCGCTTACTGCCTTGTAAATGAATCCGGTGCTGTCAGTTACTACATGAAAAAGTAGGTTATTATGACGCAAAATACACCAACCATTTACCAGCGGCTTGAAAAACTGGAAGGGGAGCTGCAAAAACTGACGAATACCGTTTACGCTCTGAAGGTCACTGATATCCAGAATTATGATAAAAATTTTGAGGAACTGAGCGTCAGTGCTGCTCTTCGGGCGGAGCGGATTGCCTGCCAGATGCGTAACCTTGTCTGTCCGGCTCTCTCCCCAAATCAAGCAGCTTATCTTCCCAAAGTGGCAGATGCACAGGGAATGCGGATTGCAGAACAGCAGGGGATTCTCACCATTACGCTTCCCGGACTGCTTCCGAAACGAAGAGTCCACACAAACACTGCATTTCTCCATGAACCGCTTAATTATATGCTTCGGGAGTATGTAAAACAAAATGCCCTGCCCCTCTATCGTGACTGCGTGATATGTTTCAGTCAAATATATGACAGGGAACTTCCTCAAAGACGTATCCGGGATTATGACAATCTGGAGTTTAAACAGATTCTGGATACACTTTGTACTTATGTTCTGACAGATGACAGCGGCTTTTTCTGTGATTCCTACTACACGACACAGCTTGGCTTAAAGGACTGTACACTGGTATCGGTTATGGAAAAAGCTGACTTTCCGAAATGGCTGCAGAACCAGAAAAATCATCACGAAAGCATGTCGGAAAATCTCCTGACTTCTCAGGCAGAAATCCGACATCGGTAAGAACCACCGCAGGGAACTTTGTTTTTTCTTGCTTTTTTTATCTCCAAACCACCGGAGATTTACCCAAGTATAGGCTTGCATGGGTAAGAACTGAATTGAGGTGATGCTTATTTGATAAGACCTGACACTACGAAATACCGCTTACTGGAAATGATAGGGATGTGCGGGGAATTTCCCGCAGACCAGCTAAACAGACTCATCCCAAGTGCCTCCTATGCGGAAAAACTCATTACGGATTTGAAGGCGGAACACCTCATCCGTACCCACTACCGGGATGCTCTCAGAGGCTACCGTCTTACAAAAGCTGCGAAAGAGATGCTGTTATCTGTCTCGCCGCTACGCTTCCAGTGCTATCTGACCGGCAATACCGAGACGAACCTCATCCGAAGTGAAGTATCCCGACGTATCCGCTTACATCAGAAAGCCGAAACGTATCTGACACTCCTTCATGCCGGGATTCCCTTTTATCCGGATGTAAAACCTGACATCTTCTGTAATCACCGCGAAGCTGGTTCCATCGGTATGCGAAGCCTTCCTCTTTTTTACGCTTCCAGAGAAATTAAGGAATTGGGCCCGGAGACCACGAAGATTAGGAACTCCCGCAGCATGGGCATCCTGATGGCACCGCAATGTGTCTATGTCCTTTATAACACGGGAAACGGAGTCCTGAAATGGGAATATCGAACGGAAGTCCGCTTAAACGCCTTCCTGCAGCATTACCTGCAAGGCTACCCTTACAACGGACATCCACAGATCCGGGCAATCATGACCGGAACCGACATGGAAATGGCTTTCCGGCTGTTTACCAGTACCGGAGGCTACAAAAAGAGCCTGTTTATGCTGGACACCTCCTTCGAGCATTTCCATTACCTTCCCAATACTCCGGAAGGGGAAGTGCTTTTAAAACTGCTGGTTCACCCTGAGATCATGGAAAAGCTGGACAACCTCCTGCTGTCCGATCTGGGCTGCCGCAGCGATTCAATTCCACTGGAACATGATGCCACGGATGCTTCCGGGAACCCCATCCTTCTTGCTTATGATTTTGACATGCAGCGAATCAACCGGTTCAATACCGGCTTAAATGTATACGGCAGATCCGGGAACCTGATCTGTTTCGATTTTCAGATTCCGGTCCTGAAAAAATACTTAACTGCCACAATCCATTTCTCCAGTATTGACCTTTGCAAATTCAAAAGGGGGTTTTTACATGAACCGTAAATGGTGGAAGCTCATTTATATGCTTCCGATCACCTTCTGCACCCTCTATGCAGGAGGCTATGTTGCTCAATTTATCCGCAACTATCAGACCTGGGAATCTGCCGGCAATTTTGCCGGAAACGGAACTGCCCCGCAGATCCCCTCCCCGCACCCGCTCGCCTGTCTGGATGCCCTGACTGCTTTCCCGTACAATCTGTATGGGATTTTTCTATGTCTGGCAGCTTTTGGACTCCTGACCTTCCTTCTCATGCGTATGGGATTTGACCGAAACGGGGAAATAACAGACCGGGGCCGGAACCTGAATTATTCCACAAAGGGAACCTATGGGACTTCCGGTTTATGACTTTGGAGGAAATGCATCAGGTACTGGAGCTTACGAATGATGTCAAGAAACACAAGGGAACCATTCTTGGAAAACTGAACGGAAAAGCCGTTTGTCTCCCGAAGGATACCCGCATGAACCGGAATATTGCCGTTTACGGTGCCAGCGGTTCCATGAAAAGCCGGGCCTTTGCACGCAACATGATCTTCCAGTGTGTTGCCCGCGGGGAAAGCCTCATCATCACCGATCCAAAATCGGAATTGTACGAAAGTACAGCCACTTACCTTGAGAATGCCGGATATATCGTGAAATCCTTTAATCTTGTAAACCCGGAAAACTCGGATAGTTGGAATTGTCTGGGTGAAATTGGCGGACAGGAAACCATGGCACAGGTATTTGCTGATGTCATCATCCAGAATACCGGTTCTGCCAAAGGCGATCACTTCTGGGACAATGCCGAGATGAACTTATTAAAAGCTCTGATTCTCTATGTGGATCAGGGATTCCCACCGGAGGCAAAGAATATCGGACAGGTATACAAACTCCTGACCATGAGTTCGGAAAAAGAACTGAACAGCCTCTTTGACCTGCTTCCGGTCTCCCATCCGGCAAAAGTCCCCTACTGCATCTATAAGCAGGCAAGTGACACGGTACGTTCCGGCGTCATCATCGGACTCGGTTCCAGACTTCAGGTATTCCAGAACAAGCTGATCCGCCAGATCACTTCCTATGATGAGATCAACCTGACGCTGCCGGGAAAAGAAAAATGTGCATACTTCTGCATCACTTCGGATCAAGACAGCACTTTTGATTTTCTTTCTTCCCTGTTTATGACCTTCGTATTTATCAAACTGGTCCGTTATGCAGACACCTATGGGGAAGATGGAAAACTGCCGGTTCCGGTACATATCCTGGCTGATGAGCTGGCGAATACGGGAGCAATCCTATCGCTCAACAAAAAGATTTCCGTGATCCGAAGTCGAAACCTCAGTATTTCCTGCATTTTCCAAAACCTGCCTCAGATGCAGAACCGGTATCCCTTAAACCAATGGCAGGAAATCATCGGGAACTGCGACACTCAGCTATTTTTAGGCTGTACGGATGAGGTAACTGCTACATTTATCTCTAACCGCTCCGGTGATGTGACCGTTGGTGTCAGCAGCGAAGCCAAACAATTAAATAGCTGGAGGGTATCCGATTATACACCGGAATACCGCCAGACCAGATCCATCGGGAAACGAAAGCTCTTAACTCCGGATGAGATCCTGCGGCTCCCGCTGGATACTGCACTGATTATCCTGCGTGGTCAGAAGGTACTGCAGGTAGAAAATACGATTACCACCCTGCCACCCGGATGACCCAAAACTCCATTCCCCGGAAGGCTTCCGAACATATTCCGGAATGGAGAAAAGGAGCATGTAGTGAAGAATATACGTACACTCCAACTATTCCTGCTTCCCACCCGAAAAAACCGCTTCTTATGGAAAGCAGAAAAAGAAAAAAGCTGAACCGCACTTTGACCAGCAAAGCGTTTATCAGGAACCTGGCTATCACGATTTCCCGGATGACTTCTCAGCAGATAACTATTCGGATCACACAGACATGGTTCCTTTAGATAAAGATTCTATCATGTCATAATTTGAAAGGAGACACTATGATGCCAAACGAAACAACCAACACACCTATTTTAACTCTGGATTCCGATGCGAAGCTGGAAACAGCCCAGTCCATTTCAGACCTTACCTGGCATGAGATCCAGAATGCCTACCGTACCCGCCGGATCTTAACCGGAATGCTTGGCGGTATCGAGAAAACAGAAAACGGCAGCCTCATTGCCGTGGTTTACTACAAGGATTTCCGTACTGTCATCCCAGTAACTGAGATGATGATCCATCTCATGCAGGATGAAGCACACGATTATGGGGAGCTTGCTCTGCGGCAGAACAAAATCCTCAACAATATGCTTGGATGTGAGATTGATTTTCTGATTAAGGGATTAGATCCGAAGACACGCAGCATTGTCGCCAGCCGGAAAGAAGCGATGCTGAAGAAACGCCAGATCTTCTATCTGGATAAAGATGCTTCCGGAATGCCGAAAGTTTATGAAGACCGTATCGTGCAGGCAAGAGTCATTGCTGTTGCGGAAAAGGTAGTCCGGGCAGAAATTTTCGGTGTGGAAACCTCCATTCTTGCCAGAGACCTGTCCTTCGACTGGATGGGTGATGCCAGAGAACGCTTCCAGGTAGGCGATCACATCCTGGTACGCATCCTGGATGTGCGGGCAGACTCACCGGAGCAGGTCATTGTCCACGCAGATGTCAAAAGTGTGGAAGGCAACACCAGCAAGGAAAACATGAAAAAATGTAAGATTCAGGGAAAATACGCCGGAACTGTGGAAGACATCCATAAAGGCACCGTCTTTGTCCGGCTCTCCATCGGTGTCAATGCCATTGCCCACTCCTGCTATGACAGCCGGACAGTCGGGAAAAAGGATCAGGTATCCTTTGTGGTGACGCATATTGATGAAGAGCGTAATGTTGCCCTCGGCATCATCACCCGCATCATCAAGCAGACCATATAAGGCTTCCACCTTATTTTTAAATAGCTTTTTTCATATACAGCACCAATTAGTCCAGCAAATACTCACGATACAGCTACATAAGGTGACAGAATAAAGTATTTTTCAGACCATTACCTTATTGTACTGAAAACGGTAACGTGTTATACTGATTCGGTATTACTGAACCGGAAAGACGGATGCATTTCGATTTTGCCCTCTAGTATCCAAGGAGGGTGATGCCCATGAATACAATGGAAGTATTGACTTTACTATTGGTAATTTTTGCGGCTTTGACTTATATAGATCGACATAATAAGAAATAGCATCCACGACCCTAGGAAAGTTTTGGATGCTATGACTTATACATAGAATATAAAAATTTTAACTGAGGGCATCAGATTTTGCATCTGAATACCTTTCTTTGAGTTCATTATACACTGGGGATTTGAGAAATCGAAGTCCCCCTTTTTATTATGACATTGATTAGTATCTGCATTAAACATCAGAAATTTATATTCTTACTCACTGAAACGAATTCTCTCTATCAATGAATCTTTCCTTACTGACTTTGCAATGAATATTGCCAATAACATCTGTATCACAAACAATGTTAAAATTATAATAATAGCTGCTGTTACCGGATAATGGTATGTGCTGATATCAAACATTCCTGTACGCTTTGCATATAAAAACAACGGATATCCTGCAAGACTTCCCACTCCGATACTGATAATAAGAGTGCCTACTGTATAGAATATACCTTCCAACTGGAGCATCTTCATCAACTGACGGTCCGACATTCCGATTGCCTGCATCATGCCAAGCTCCTTTTTTCGCACATGGACACTATTGATCATTGTGTTAATCAAGTTCATAATGCTGATTGCTGCCAGAATGATGATAAATGCATAACATGCACCTCTAGTCATCTGTATGGCATTTTCCCATGTATCGTACTCATTCTTCCAGGTACGCATCTGCAGTCTGCCTGATCCATCCACAATAGCCTGTAGAGATGCTTCCAGTGCCTCATCATAATCCTTATCTGCAATCACCTGAAAATAGCTGGAAGAATTATTTATGGTAAGTTTCTCTGCCCCTTCTTTTGCCATGATAAGACAGTTATAGTTTGTCAGACCTGTTCCATATTCACCAATTGCTGCCACTTCAATCTCTTTTTGAAAGGTATTATCTCCATCATGAATATTGAGTTTCAGCTTATCTCCCACTTTAATATCTGGATACCAGTGAAGTAGCGCGCGGTCCAGAATCACTTTATCCCCGGATTTCAATTCCTCGTATGTGACATTGCCTTCAGTGATTCCTTTTTCAGCTCTTCTGCGTATTCTTCCGGCACTCCATTGATAAATTCGGTTCCAATTTTTTCTTCAAAAGGTCCTCCTGATACCTTCAACGCGGTAAACACATCTACCCGCTCAACACCGTCAAGCTCCTCTATCTGCTGCTTTAGTCCTTCATTTAATGGATTATTCTTTGAACCTCCGCCCATTCATATTCAGGATGCTCTTTATTCCCGGATTCCACAATTGGAGAAATCTCATATTGCCCCATCAATCGAACTCCTTTGCACTTTCCATCGGATTTCTCTTTATTCCCGGATTCCACAATTGGAGAAATCTCATATTGCCCCACAATCGAACTCTTTGCACTTTCCATCGGATTTGCACAAGACAGCACCGTTGCTACCATCATGACAAATATTCCGGTAACGGCCATAGATACAATCGTGATAGTACTCTTCTTTTTATTCTCTGCAAGATTTCTCTTGGTCAGTCGTCCGATATTCAGAAATTGATATCCCTTCCTGCTGCTTTTCTGTCGCTTACTGCCTCCCTGGTAACGCATAGCTTCTATTTCTGATACCTTCGCCGCCATACGCATAGGCTTCATCAGTGACAGATACACTGTACACAGAGTCACTGCAATTGCCAACAGATAAATCCACCAATAATAAAGTTGGACTTCTCCTTTAGCTACAACCTTGTATGCCTCTGTTATAAGTACGTTTGAATCCTTTGCATGTTCTACAAACTGGAGAAGTACAACTTTCACAGCAACTGTTCCGATCAAAAGTCCTATCGGAATGGCAAACAACGCCACTCCCATTCCCTCTCTTAGTACGATTTGTCTAAGCTGCCGTTTCGTAGCCCCGATTGCCTTTAACTTTCCAAATTCCCGAACCCTCTGGTTCATAGATACATAATAAACACTATAAATTGTGATAATGCCCGCCAATACAACAATAAGCATGATTCCTACAATCACCGGAATTGTAGCCGGATCCACATAATTTGCTGCAAGATACTCTTTATTAATATTCATGTCATCCTCGGAAATCCCGAACTGTCTGGCAATATTCTGTATCGTCTCTGTATAATCTGCAGTCGTATTTCCTTTCTGTCCATTCACCTGAAGTAAAAACCGATATTTCACCTGTTCTACCGGTATCTCCGCTTTCAGAAAGGCCTCTGAAACCAATGATGTATATTGTTTTTGTTCTTTGCTGTTCTCATTATCTGCTAAAACACCAGATGAATGACTTTCTCCTTCGTATAATCCAGTCCGTCATCTTTCAGAATCTGATAAGGTACTGTGATAGTGTCACCGATTTTCCCATTCTGTCCTAATGCTTCCAGTATTCCTTTTGAAACCACAATATCATTTTCTTTCTGCGGAAGTTGCCCCTCTTTCAGCTTCACTTTATAAAGTTCCATCCCTGTTCTGTCCATATACATCATGGAAACCGTCGCATCTTCCAGATTCATGTACCCCGCATCGCTGCGGAGTCCGTAAGTTTTCACATCATGATGTGCCGCCAGTTTCATAACTGTACTCTCGTCCAGTTCCGATAAAGGGCATGCCATGTTGGATAAATCTTATTGATTACCGCAAAGTTCACTTCCACCATATCTTTTCCGATTGATGGGATTACGAACAGCAGTAATGTTGTCAGGATAATGGCAATTCCAATCAGTATGTTTTTGCTCTTATAATGCCGCATATTGCAATATGCAACTCTGGTCGTCATCTTCATTATCTTCTCACCGCCTTGCCATCTTCAATGATAATCATTTCATCCGCCATCTGGGCAATCGTTTCATCATGGGTAATCATGATAAGCGTCTGCCCGAAATCCGACACGCAGCTTTTCAATAGGCTCATAACCTCTAGCTCAGTCTGGGAATCAAGGTTTCCAGTCGGCTCATCCGCCAAAATTATCGCCGGTCTTGTCACCAATGCCCTGGCTATCGCAGTTCTCTGTTTCTGTCCACCAGACAAAGCAGACGGCATCGCATCTTTCTTATCCTGCAGTCCGATTTTTTTGAGAATATCTTCCACTTCCCGCGGCTTTACCTTGCGATTATCAAGTCCCAGCGGAAGAACGATATTCTCCCACACATTCAGCGATGGAATCAGATTAAAATCCTGAAAGATAAATCCTATCTTCTTTCTTCGAAACTGTGCCAGTTTATCATCTTTTCGAGAATAGATATCGGTTCCATCAATCCATACTTTGCCGGAATCCGGTCTGTCAAGCCCTCCAATCAGATGCAGAAGTGTAGATTTCCGGAGCCGGAACGTCCTACGATAGCTGTAAACTTGCCTCTCTCTATCTGTAAACTTGTATGATCCACGGCTCTCACCTGATTCTCGCCTTCTCCATAATTAACTTTACTAGATCTTCTACTTTTAAATACTACTCATATCTTCAAGTCCCCTTCCATTTCATACCCCTACTATAACATTCCTGCATTACAAAACCCTTACAACAACCATAACAGTTTGTAAGGTTCCGACTATTCTCCTATTATGAGCGGCAAGTGTCACTTTAAATATCATACCTTTCTTCAGCCTTTCTTTTGGCTGCTATTGTCCCCCCCTGTTCTTCTATGATCTTTCTGGCAAGATACAGACCGACACCCGCTCCGTCTTTTACCTGTTCCTTTGCTTTCCTTCCCCGGTAAAATCTCTGATAGATCTTATGCAGTTCCTCCGCAGGATGCCCATTCCTTCATCTTCTACTTCAATAAGCACATTGCTTGCTAGCTCCTGCGTCCTCACTGTAATCGTTGTATGTTCCGGTGAATATTTGACTGCATTCTCAAGGATATTCGTTAATGCTTCTACCGTCCATTTTGAATCATGGTTCACAACTATATCATCATCCATCTCCACCTGAATGGAAATATCTTTTCCTCTTGCCTTCATATAAATCTGACTGACAGCCTCTGTTAGCGTTTTCTTCAGGCTTTCATGAAGCGAATGTATCTGGATCATATGTGTTTCCAGCCTTGAAAGATTTACCAGTTCATTCAAGAGCTGTTCCAGTTTGGTAAGTTCCTGTGATTCCTGCTCCAGAAACTCCCTCTGTTCTTCTCCTGTAACCCGATTTTCTGCCACCAGCTCATGACTCATCCGGAGTGATGCAAGCGGAGTCTTCAACTGATGGGAAATATCTGTAATCAGACTCTTCGTACCATTTTCTTCCTGCTCCAGACGTTCCTTCAAATCTTCGAAATATTGCCCCAGCTCCTTTACAGATTCCCACACCTTTAACCATTGTTCCGATTCTGATGTTTCTTCAGGATATGTTTGGAATTTTCCTTTTCTGAATTCCTGCAGACATTCATATAATTGCTGTAATTGTTCCTCATCACCGTATCTGCTCCAGTTTTTTCTTCGGTCCAGGTACAAGAACAGGCTACATACTATGACTCCCACTAGTAATCCAATTCCCCAGATAATCCTTATAACCACATCTGAAGATCCACTCCCTGAGTGATAACCATAAGTTTCTTCCAGCATCTGTACGACTCTTTCTATCTTCTGATCGTCCCGGTCTCTTATAAAATCTACTGTTCCTGACTTTTCCCAGATTGCAACTATTTCCCCTTCCAGTTCAGGATGTTCTGCAAGGAGCAGTGCTATCTGCGTTGCTTTCGCATTTTCCTCATACTTTGTTATCAGATACATTCCTACTGTAAAAAATACTGCAAAGATTACATATACGATAAAATACCGTTTTAATTTTTGTTTACCTTTCCGGTCCATATATATCCCAGTCCTCTCACATTCGCTATCTCTTCTGTTCCAAGTTTATTCTTCAGTCTGCTTATATTGACAGTAACCGTATTATCATCGACAAATTGACCGTCTATATCCCATACATGCTCCAGGATACTTTCTTTTGAAACAATCTGTCCTGCATTCTCCCAGAGATACAGCAACAGAGAGAATTCTTTCTTACTTAAAGTAACTGGTTCATCCCCTTTATACACCTGCATCGTTTTCATATGCACCGTAATCTCTCCGGAAGACATAATCTGTGCCTGTACCTTAGAAAGCCGTCTCATCAATGCGTTCACCTTCGACACCAAAGCCATCAGTGAAAATGGTTTGGTAATATAATCATCTGCCCCTGTATCATAACCATTTACAATATCTATTTCCTGATCCAAAGCCGTAAGATAGATAAGATATGTATCTCCACCTGCACGTACCATCCTTCCAAAATCCAGTCCTGTACCATCCGGCAATGTAATATCGCTGATAACAAGAGCATAATCTCCTTTTTGAAATGCTTCTTTTGCTTCCTTTATTGTATAAACCTGACGAACCTCATACCCTTCCCGTGAAAGTAACAGGGCAATTCCCCGATTTAGATTCAAGTCATCCTCCAGTAATAATATTTTCTGCATCAAATACTCCACCTCTATTTGTAATAACCTGTTCTTTTATCATATCAGTCCTATCTTTTGTCTACAATAAAAATAAAATTAACATACATACTTTTCCTTCATATGTTCAAGGATTTCACCGGATACTGCTTCAGAAATCGATCAATCCATTTCTGATTGCTTCTCTGTAACATCCGAAGTCTGGATAAAAGCTGTAGACAACTGCAGCTCTATGTTACTAAAGTCCTATCCATCAATACAGGAGTTATAGAATGCCGTGAAGATACCGTCAAATTCCATTTCAATAATATGTAGGCTGTCCATTGTGTGCTCCAGATAAGTCAGTGTTCCTCTATCCAAATCTATACTCGGCTTTCCTAGTGAGTTTGCTATTACATCTGGATTTGTAATTCCAAACATCTCCTTTATATCCGGCATAAGATAATCCACGATATCCGGCAGCCTTTTCTCATACGCCTGTGCCAGTTCAACTGCATGCTTCTCATAATCGGAATGTATACTGTCACAGACAAATTCAATCCCGTTTATTTCCATCTTATAGTAATCATTATTCTCATCATAGACAAACGCTGTACCCTTACTTTTTTTATTTTTTCCAAAATCCCCATGATATATCTACACTTTCCCGGTTCTTCCGCCATACACAGTCTAAAAAACTGTAACTTAATGCTTACGTTTGTAAAAAATAACTCCTGCCAAAATCAATAAAATAATTCCAACTACAATCATAAAAATAAAATTATCAACATTTAACTTCCCTGCTATGAAAATAGAAGTCGGGCCATCCGCACCACCAATAACAGAAACGGCTGTGTTTTCTTTCTGCTTCAGTACAATGCCAATGACTGCCAATACAATTCCTAAAATTCCGGCTATGATTCCCAATCGCTTTTTCATTGCTACCACCTCAAATCATTTTTATCTGCTCAATCAAATGTAAATTGTTATGCAAGTATTTCTATGCAAATGAAGCATAGATAACCCATATTTCTGCAAACATTACCAATAAAAGTACACCATCTATCATCCAATTAAACTGAATGTCCGTTAAGAAAGTTTTTGAATGTGTCAGGCAATATTTTACTTTTTCTCGTCCAGTCAAAAAAGTGATAAGCACTTGTAATATAGGAAATAAAATATTTGTATTTTTCTTCCATAATCATCCGCAATCCCATTTGCAAAATGTACTGGAATAATACTCGGTAAGAAAAATATACTTACAAGAGCAAGCAAAAATCCTATTATACAAATTATCCATGTGAATTTTCTAGTATTGATAAATTTCATAACAATCCTTCTTTCTGCTAAATTCAAGTTTTTCCAATACATAACACGTACTTACATTATACTCCTCACCAATGCAAACCTCAATTTATTCTCCATCCTTTTTCCCGTTATTAAGCTTCGGGCAGTAAAATGCCTTTACTTCCACCCCATCTTCCTCCGACTCAATTTCCACATAATAATCCCGGATAAAGTATCCCGCATTATGCTCCTGAATGGCGTACAGCTCCAATGTCTGAAAATCCACCAGTACCAGATCACGGGGCTTGGGTTTTTGCGTTTCCTCACAGAATACCTCCATGCTTTCCACCAGCTTATCCAGGCATTCCTGACACAGATGGTTCTGTACTTTTTTCACATCGAAGATACTATCTTCCCCGTAATCCACCGATACTTCGGAAATCCCGTAATCCGACATCTGCTCCGTATGGAAAAAGCAGCCGCCTTCTCCTGTCCCGGTATAACCCATATGCCCGTTTCCCTGCGGGCCGGTAAGATTCCCGTCCTCATCATGATTCCGGATATGCATATCCATCACATACCAGTGATTGGTACAGATCACTCCCAGATCGTCAAAACTTCCGGAAATAATCCATCATACTCCGTTCATCGCTTCCACACAGCCAGCACTGTTTTGGATCTTTCAGCTTGCTTTCTACTGATTCAGGCACCTTTCTTTCTACCGGGTGATATTCCTGCTCCTGTGTTTTTTCAAGATAACCTGTCAGATCCAGCCGGCTGATTCCCAGTCCGATCAGAATTCCTGACGCACATGCCAATAATCCCACATATCCCTTTTTCATATTATAGTCATCCTTTAAGAATTAGTTTTATAATGCTTTTAGGATTACTATATCAAATCTTGCAATCACTTTCATCATAAATCGCATATTTTTATGTGTTTTATTGCATATACAGCTTTCAAAAAAACTGCCTGCGGCAATTTCGCAGACAGCTTCTATTTCATCATCTCTTCAATTATCACATCCAGCATCCGAAGCACGCTTTCCTGCTTCTTCGGTGTGAGCCTTTCCAGCTTTCCTTCCACTACAGAAGTATGTTCCATTCTGGTAAGAGGAATCACTTCCTTCAGCACTTCATTCGGTTCCGCACCTAATACATTCAACAGCTTTACAAATGTTTCCATCGTAGGTGTTTTCACTTCCCGCTCAATCGCACCCAGATGGTTGGTACTGATATCCACCAGTTCAGCCAGTCTCTCCTGCGTAATTCCTGCCTCTTCCCTGTACCTGCGGATTGCCTTTCCCATTCCTTTCACACGCACACCTCCTCCTTCCAGTATTCACTAACGCTTAAAGCATTAGTCATGTAAATCCAGTATAATTGGTTGCAAATCACGCTTACAGTATCCATAAGGATTGCATTTATAACGCTTTAGCGTTGGTCACATTTTTTGGCACTCCATCGTCTGTAACTGGCACAGTCCTGCGATTGTAGCGGTAATTTACCCATGTTAAAATTGATATTGTCAAAATTATATGCAGAACGAAACGCAGCACTGCCGTATGGGAAGCTCTCCTGCGGCAAATAAGCTGCGTTTTTTCTGTAAGATAGGAGGATCTTTACAATTTCATACTTTGATTTAGGACGCAGCCTGCATTGACCGGGCTGCGTCCTTTCTTGAGGCAGGAAAACCATAAGCAAAGGCAGGGGAGGTAATTCTCCTGCCGCTCTTATAAAAAGGAGGTACTTTTACGTGAAACACAAACTGAAAACGCTCCGCCGGACACAAAACGGCATGTCAATTATGGCAGATGCCTGTATGCTGCATTTCTGGCTGTCACAGTCCTCTGCGGATACACACAGCCGGTTTTGCCGCTACCATCTGGACCAAAGCCAATGAGATCATGAAGGATGTCTATAACCAGATTATCCTCATTTCCACCATTGCTGCAGTCGTAACGGCATCGGTTGCCCTTCTGATGATGAATTTTTCCAAAAGCGGAAAAACCGTGGACGAATCACGTGCATGGCTCAAGCGTATCGTCATTACCTGGGCGATCTTAAACGGGCTTGGCTTTATCATGGCTTACATCACCCCGTTCTTTGCAGGCGGAAAATGGAACGGATAGACGAAAGGAGATGCCACTATGGGAATACTTGACGGAATCGTGGAATGGATTGCCGAACAGGTCATGAACATTCTGGATCTGATCACCACTTCAGTCCTCGGTGCTCTGGGCTGTTCCATGGATACGTTTCTTCGCTACTTTCCTGCTGCCGAGACCATGTATCAGGTCTTTCTGGCACTGGGCATCGGGCTGATCCTCTTAAACTGGGTATGGCAGCTCTTTAAAAATTACTTTATGGGAGCCGGTATCGAAGCGGAAGATCCCATTAAGCTGTCCATCCGTTCCTTCTCTTTATCTTTCTCACCTTCTATGCGAAAGATATTGTGGATCTGCTCCTGAAGATTTCAGGAACACCGTACAACTGGATTCTGACGGAAGACCTGCCGCCTTTAAAAATTTGCGGATTTTAACTCCGTAGTCACAGTCATCCTGGGAGTCTGTGCAAATGGGGGCGGTAGCCATCATTGCACTGATTCTGGTACTGATTCTGGCGTGGAACTACATCAAACTGCTCTTTGAAGCGGCAGAACGCTATATTCTTCTGGGGGTACTGGTCTACACAGCCCCGGCAGCTTTTTCCATGGGTGCCAGCCAGTCAACCGGAAATATCTTCAAAAGCTGGTGCCGGATGCTTGGCGGCCAGTTCTTTTTGCTTCTGATGAATGCGTGGTGCCTGCGGCTGTTTACTTCTATGGTCGGCACCTTCCTTGCCAATCCGTTATCCCTATAAGAAAGGAGGACCAAAATGAAACTTAGAAAGAAACTCATACCATTCCTGGTACTAACTGCCTGTCTGGTACTGTTTTGCTCCATGCCGGTCTTTGCAGCGGAGCTTACGGAAGCAGACGTGGAAGCGGCAGTTGCCAGTCAGGGAAAGGAAGCGGTAACCGGAAATGTCTTCGTCTGGTTCCTGTGTGCCATTGCCTTTTTAAAGGTATCCCAGAAAATTGATTCTTTTCTGGCATCGCTTGGCATCAATGTCGGCAATACCGGAGGAAACATGATGGCTGAACTTCTGATTGCAGGACGGAGCTGACCGGTTCCATGCGTTCCCATGGTGGTGGCGGCTACCACAAAGCCTCTTCTCCCGGAAGTGCGGCTGTCGCAGGAAGCTTCCTATCCGGCGGGCTTGCCGGGGCAGTGGGAAGACAGGTACAAAGAGAAGCGGTCAATTCCGCAACCGGTTATACCGAACACAGCAGTATCGGAAACATGCTCTACCAGTCATCCCTGAACAAAGGCGGAGACTTTGCCAATCAGGTCATCAGCAACATTGCACAGGGAAATTACGGTCAGGTAGGTTCCATCAAGGGAGCAGACGCACAGAAAGCCTTTACTTCCTATATGGGCATCAATCCGGGCGGCGGTTCTTCCTATGATAATGTAGAAATCGGTGGCGGAAGGATCACCGGTACCGAAACCGGAAGCTCCGGAAACCGGGATTTTGCCCTGTACCATGCCGACCAGTATGCAGCTCCTACTCAGGGCTCCTACTCTACGGTACAGTCCGTGGATGGTTCCACCTGGTACAAGCAGTATGCACAGGATACGGTCGAAAAAACACCATATACTTCCGGCAGCGGCAAAGTAGCCTACAATGAATCCATTGTCCAGAAACTGCCGCCAGCCCCACAGCGAAAGGAGCGTATGTAACATGCCAAAAACAGCCTTGATGGGCAGTCCTCTTGCTGTCATCGGTACAGTATTCCGGCACAGGCGCACCCTTGCGAAAACTGGAGCAGCCGTCGGCGGTGTACTGATGCTTCCCATTCTGTTCCTTGTCATGCTTCCGGGACTCGTCTTCGGAGACCTCTCTGAAAATACCGGAGCACTGACCAGCAACACGGTAATCAGTGAAAATATCCGGGCTTCCAATCAGGCAATCGTGGAGGTGCTTCAGGAAAGCCATGATGCACTGCTTGCTAAGATCAATGCGGAAATTGCCAGACTCCCGGAAGGAGATACTGCCTCTATCAGCGATCCTTACGCTTCCAGTATCATCGTAAATGCGAACCAGCTCATCGCACAGTTTTGTGCCAGCCAGGATGACTATAAAAATATAAATATCAGCAAACTCAAAAGCCTGATCCGGGAAAACGAGGACGGGCTTTTTTCTTATGACGTTACTTCAGAAACGGCCACGGTGGAAGTTCCGGCGGAAGAGGAAAATGCACCACCCAGAAAGGTTACTTTTACCCGCCATACCTACACGGTCAGCTATGCCGGAGATGCCTACTTTGCAGATCACGTCTTTCATCTGACCGATAAGCAGAAAAAACGGCGAGACAGTTATGTGGAAAACCTGACCATGTTCTTTGGCGGCTCCGCTTCCGGTCTTGCCATGGCGGTAGGTGTCAGCGATGAGGTGCTGGCTTACCGGGCTACCATCCAGCAGGTCGCACAGAAATACGGCATGGAAGCTTATGTGGAACTCCTCATGGCAGTCATGATGCAGGAAAGCGGCGGGCGTGGAAGCGATCCCATGCAGGCGGCAGAAGGCGGCTTTAATAAGAAATACCCCCATGTCCCCAACGGCATCACCGATCCTGCTTATTCCATCGAATGTGGGATTCAGGAATTAAAGTATGCACTGGATAAAGCAGGATGTACCGGACCTACCGACCTGGACCGCATCAAGCTGGCGCTTCAGGGTTACAATTACGGCTCCGGCTATATCGACTGGGCAATGGAACGTGACGGCGGTTATACCAAAGAAAACGCCATTGCTTATTCGGATATGATGTGTGCCCGTCCGAACTGGCATTATGACCGGTATGGGGACAAGGAATATGTGGAGCATGTTCTCCGGTATTATCAGATTACCAATACCGGCGGAAGCTATCCGGCAAACGGAATGCAGATTCCGCACTATCTCCAGACCGATTACGGGAACATTCCTTATGGCGGCGGCTCCATCGCATCTTCCGGCTGCGGGCCTACCAGCTTTGCCATGATCGCCAGCTACCTGACCGGGAATACCATTACCCCTCCGGATGCGGTGGCATGGTGCGGGAATTCCTATTACAAGCCGGGAGTTGGAACCTACTGGAGCTACTTTCAGGCTGCAGCCAGTCATTTCGGCTGTGGCAGCGTCACACAGACCAGCAATGCCAATACGGTACTTCAGGCACTCTCCGAAGGCTGTCCGGTCATCTCCTCTCAGCGGGCAGGACTTTTCACCAGCGGCGGACACTTCATCGTACTCCGAGGTGTTACGGCAAACGGCAAGGTACTGGTCAATGATCCCAATGACAGTGACGCAAAGAACTATATTAACCGTGAATTTGATATGATGTCGGAAATCCATGCTACGGCAAATGCCTACTGGATCTTCGACAAAAATAAAGGAGCCATTATGAACAGAACAAAAGTGATTCTTTCCATTTTTCTGATGCTGTTTCTGCTGCTTGCCGGACTGGTTCTCCCCAGTTTCTGGAAAAGCCAGAAAAAGAAGCTTCCGGAAACAAAGGCAGGGAACCGGCAAAGGAAACAACAGAAACAAATTCTGATACCCCCATGCCGGAATATCTGGATTTTGATGCTTTAAAAGCATTTTTCTCCGACAGCCAGATTGCTTCTCTCAAAGGGCAGTTTCCTGTCTACCTAAAAGAGTATGTCAAAAAAGAACAGAACAAGCATCACCTTCCTGCCGGAAAAAACCAGCTACCCTACCGAAACAACCGTCTGCCTGATGTTTTCACTTTCCGATCAGGATACGCTTCCGGTTACCTATCACACCCCGACGGGTGTGTTTTTATTTGGAGAAGACGGGGTACAGGTCTCTGCAGATACGACTGTTTACGAAAAGCAAACCGATGATTCCCTGCCGTCCCTGACTTCGCAGGACATTGAACACCTGCAGGAAGGCGGGTATCCGGATACTTCTGACAGCCCGGAAGCTCCGGACACAGAATCCGGCAGTGCCTCTGTGCCTTCCGAAGATGCGAAAGATACGAAAAAGGAGGTGCAGCCATGACACAGCCAGAAGAAACACCGGTTTCCTTTATCCCTTCCAACTTCATTGAGAAAGGCAAGATCCTAAACGGAACTTTTGACATCCGCAATGCCATAGAAAGCATTGTTCTTTCCCTGGCAATCGGTATCCCTGTTTTCCACCTGCCGCTGTCCCTGACTGCCCGCATCATCATTCTCTGCATGACCGCACTTCCAGCGGCAATGGTAGCCCTGATTGGAATCGGCGGGGAGAGCATCACTGCCTTTTTGATGAATGCCCTGCGTTTTGTAGTGAACCGCAGGGTAATCTGGAGGTCCGACAGTCTTCCGGAAGGAAAGCCACGCAGGAAACCACGTTTCAAAGAGCCAAAGACAAAGAAACACCGGAAAGCAGAAAAAATGGCAGAGCCTTCCAAAGTAATGGCATCGGCTCCCCCACAGTCTGAACCGGACGCACCAGCTCCGCCAAAAAGTAAAAAAAAGAAACACCGGCAGTTTGATACCTCCACCAAGCGGGGCATCAAAAAACAGGCAAAGGAAGATATCCGTTATCTGAAGTGGGAGCAGAAAGAAGCCAGCCGACAGAAAAAAGAGGCGGCGAAACAGATAAAATACAGAAAAAACGGAAGCCCGGAGACGAAAGGAGGAAGAAAAACGGGCAGTTCCGAAAAGCGGGCTGCAAAAAAGAGCAAGAAAAAAAGGTGGTTTCCAAGGAGGACACCTCATCTGCCACGTCAAAACCCGTTTCCCGGAAAAAGCGAAAGAAAGACCAGACCTTGGAGGATTATCTTCCGGTGGAAAAAATCGCAAACGGAATCGTCTATACCACAGACGGACGGTACGTGAAGATCCTGGAGATTGAACCAATCAACTTTCTGCTTCGAAGTGCCAGGGAACAGCAGGGCATTATCTACAGCTTTATCAGTTACTCAAAGATCAGCCTGTCAAACTCCAGATCAAGATGATCTCCAAAAAAGCAGACATCAATAAGCATCTGGAGCAGTCCCAGCTGGAGCTGGAGCGGGAAACCGATCCCCACTGTCAGGAACTGCAGCGTGACTACATCCAGTTTGTCCAGAACTTAAGTTCCAGAGAAGCAGTATCCAGACGGTTCTTTCTGATCTTTGAATATGAACCATTCAACGCAAACCGAAAGGAAGAGGAACGGGAAATCCTTGCTGCTCTTGAGACAGCCTCCCAGACCGCCAAAACCTTTCTATACCAGTGCGGGAATGAAGTGGTCTCCCATGACAATGAGGATGAATTTACTACGGATGTTCTCTACACCCTTTTAAACCGTACCCTTTGTACGGAGGTTCCGCTTTCGAACCGGATCAGCACTGTACTGTCCGCCTATACAAAGGAAAATCGCATGGAGGAACTGGATCACATCCGGATCAACGAGTTTCTCGCACCGGAAAGTGTGGATTTCAAGCACTCCCATTATGTGCAGATCAATGGGCTTTACCATTCCTACCTGCTTGTGCCGTCTGACGGCTACAAAAACCGGGTAACTCCCGGATGGCTGTCACTCCTTGTCAATGCCGGGGAAGGGATTGATATTGATTTCTTTCTCCAGAAACAGCCAAAGGACAAGATTCAGCAGCGTCTCGGTCAGCAGATCCGTATCAACCGTTCCAAATTAAAGGATGCGTCCGATACCAACACTGATTATGACGATCTGGATTCTGCCATCCGCTCCGGATATTTTCTGAAGCAGGGACTTGCCAACAACGAAGATTTCTATTACATGAATCTTCTCATCACCATTACTGCTTCCACGTTGGAAGAACTGCAGTGGCGGATTCAGGAAATGAAAAAGCTCCTGATCTCGCAGGATATGAACTTACACTCCTGCTACTTTTTACAGGAGCAGGGATTTTTATCCTCTCTGCCGCTGGCAAATCTGGACAAGAAGCTTTTTAAGCTGTCCAAGCGGAACGTACTGACTTCCGGGGCGGCAAGCTGCTATCCCTTCGTCAGCTACAGTATCTGCGATGATAACGGAATCCTCTTTGGGGTAAACAAGCATAACAATTCCCTGGTCATTGCGGATATCTTTGATTCCAGGCAGTACAAGAACAGCAACATCTGTATCTTAGGCTGTTCGGGAGCAGGAAAGACCTTCACCATGCAGACCATGGCACTAAGGATGCGAAGAAAAGGCATCCAGGTGTTCATCATCGCTCCGCTAAAGGGACACGAATTTTACCGGGCTGCAAGGAATGTCGGCGGAGAATTTATCCAGATCTCTCCTGCCAGTAAGAACTGTATCAACATCATGGAAATCCGGAAGGTAGACAATTCTGTAAATGAACTGCTGGACGGACCGACACTGGATGCCTCCGCACTGGCAGGCAAGATCCAAAGGCTTCACATCTTCTTCAGTCTGCTGATCCCGGATATGTCCCATGAGGAGAAGCAGCTTCTGGATGAAGCCCTAATCAAAACCTATGCCAGAAAAGGGATTACACATAAAAATGAATCCCTGACAGATCCGCAGCATCCGGAGCAGTACAAAAAGATGCCCATTCTGGAGGATGTCTACAATGTCCTGCTGGAAAGCGAGGATACCAAACGTCTGGCTCATATCCTGAACCGCCTGGTTCACGGTTCTGCTTCTTCCTTTAACCAGCAGACCAATGTGGACCTGACCAATAAATATACGGTACTGGATATCTCCGAACTGACCGGTTCCAGCGATCTTTTAACGGTCGGCATGTTCGTTGCCCTGGATTATGTCTGGGATAAAGCGAAGGAAAACCGTACCGAAGAGAAAGCCATCTTTGTCGATGAGGTCTGGCAGCTCATCGGTGCATCCAGCAACCGGCTTGCAGCGGAATTCGTACTGGAGATTGCCAAGATCATCCGTGCTTACTCCGGAGCCGGCATCTTTGCCACACAGGATTTAAACGACTTCTTTGCTCTGGATGACGGGAAGTACGGCAAGGGTATCATCAATAACTGCAAGACCAAGATTATCCTGAACATGGAGGATGAAGAGGCACAGCGGGTGAAGACTATCCTGCATCTATCGGAAACAGAAGTAATGAACATCACCCATTTCCAGCGGGGCAACGGTCTGATCTCAACCAACAACAATAACATCACTGTGGAATTTAAGGCTTCCAATCTGGAAAAGGAGCTGATTACCACAGATCGGCAGGAGCTTCTGGAAATCCTTGCGAAACAGAAGAAACAGGCTGTGTAACTTTTGGCAGCACTGACGCTGCCCTTTTCATTTGAACTTCAAGAAGGAGGAGACTTATGTTACAGACATACAAATCCTATACCAGACGGACGCTGGCTATGCTGCTGGCAGTCCTTGTCGCAGTCGGCGCATTGTTTTCCGGCAGTTTTCCGGTTCATGCAGCCGACGGCACCATCAGCTATAAGGCAGGTGCCAATATCCCTTACGGCAGCTATTTTACCTCCCGCATGAGCTTTGACGGGAGCAATACTGCCTACTGCGTGGAACCACTGAAGAAAACACCTTCCTCTGGTTCCTATTCCTATGACCTTTTAAGCCAGAACTCCCCGCTCAGAAAAGCGCTCTACTACTTAAACGGCGGTTACGGCTACGATAAAGTCGTCAAGGATAAATATTTCAGTGGCTGGAGTGATGATAACAGCTATGTCATCGGACATCTGGTTGTCGCTTACATCTATGCCGGTAATTCCGCTGACACCGGAGCTTTCCATGGCGCCCCGCAGTCCTATATTGATAAAGCACTGGAAGTAGCCAGTGCCATTCAGGGACTTCCGAACCCGCCGGAAGGCTTCCGGGCATTCATCGTTCCGGGACAGGGCAGCCAGACCATTGCCGGAAGCTGGTATCAGGTTCCAAACGGCTGGATCGAACTGAAAAAATCTTCTGCCAACGGAAGCGTATCGGACGGGAATCCGAATTACAGCTTAAAGGGTGCTGTGTATGGGATCTATCAGGGTGAGAAGCTCATCCAGAAACTGACCACTGATGAAAACGGGTATGCCAGATCCGGCGAACTGGAGGAAGGCGATTATACCATAAAAGAGCTCTCTGCTTCCAAAGGCTACATTGTAGACACCAAAGCTCACAAAGTCACCGTAAAAAGCAGAACAGACTTCTGCTGCAAACGTAACAGATATTCCGCAGAATAATCCCATGAATCTGGTGCTTGAAAAGCTGGATGCCGAAACAAAGAAAGCCTCCCCACAGGGAGCAGCTTCCCTTGCAAACGCAGAATTTACAGTCAAGTTCTATACCGAGCAGTCTGACAGTGATCCTGCGGAAGCTGGAAAGAAACCGGCACGTACCTGGGTATTAAAAACAGATGTTTCCGGAAAGATGCATTTTACCAAAGATTCCTTTGTAAGCGGCGATGCCTTTTACTATACCAGTGATGGCAAGACCGTCTGTCTTCCGCTCGGTACCATAACGGTACAGGAAAGCAAAGCCCCTGCCGGATACCAGCTCAATCCAACTGTCTTCGTACAGAAAATTACAGGTGACGGTAAGCAGGAAATGGTTTCGGTATACCAGTCTTCTACCATAGAAGAATCTGTCATCCGTGGCGGAGTGAAGATCCAGAAACGTGACAGCGAGACCGGAGAAGCAAAACCGCAGGGTTCTGCCACTTTGGAAGGTACTGTCTTTGCGATCACTACGTTAAATGAAAATCCGGTATTAGTAGACGGAACATCCTACACGAAAGATCAGGTTGTCCTTACACTTACTGCCGATAAATCCGGTTCTGCTGCAACTGCAAAAGATGCTCTCCCATTCGGACATTACCGTGTGGATGAAACAACTGCACCTTCCGGTTATCTGAACAGCGGAAAGATCTCTGTAGAATTTGACATCACAGAACAGGGAAAAATCGTGGAACTGACTGCAAAAGACAATTCCATCTCCAATCAGGTCATCCGCGGGGATCTGGAATTTGTCAAGATTGCTGACGGCAGCCAGAACCGTCTGGCAAATGTGCCATTTAAGATCACTTCCAAAACAACAGGCGAAAGCCATGTGATTGTGACAGATGCCAACGGTTATGCCAGCACTTCCTCCAAATGGAACAAACATACCGCAAATACCAACCGGGGTGAGTCTTCGGAAGACGGCATCTGGTTCGGCACCTCCAAACCGGATGATTCCAAAGGCGCTCTCATTTACGATACTTACACTCTGGCGGAACAGCGTTGTGATTCCAACAAAGGCATGGATCTTTTAACCTTTGAAGTCAAGGTTTATAAGGATTCTGTTCTGATACAGGTTGGAACTCTGACCGATGATGCCATTGAGATCGGCACGACTGCTCTGGATGCCGAGACCGGTACACACATGAGCCAGCCGGCAAAAGAAGTGACCATTGAAGACGTTGTGGAATACGAAGGACTGAAAAAGGGCCAGAAATACAAACTGACTGGAACCTTAATGGATAAAAAACCGGGGAACCAATCCTTGTGGATGAAAAACCGGTGATTTCTGAAACTGAATTTACTGCAAAGAAATCCTCCGGCTCCGTCAAAGTAACCTTTACCTTTGATGCAACTTCCTTAAAGGGAAAAACAACCGTTGTCTTCGAGGAATTATATCAGGATGAGATGCAGCTTGCAGTCCATACCGACATCAACGATGAAGACCAGACCATCTATTTCCCGGAAATCAAGACTACTGCGAAAGATGCGGACACGAACTCCAATATTTCCTGTGCAAAGGAAGAAATCACGCTGGTGGATACGGTTTCCTTTAAGGGGCTGGTTCCTAACCAGAAATATGAAGTGACTGGAACTCTGATAGATAAAGAAACAAAGAAACCAGTCGAAGCAGACGGAAAACCGGTGACAGCAAAAGCATCCTTCAAGCCAAAAGAATCCGCTGGTACGGTAGATGTTACCTTTACCTTTGATGCCAGCTCCTTAAAAGGGAAAACAGTAGTTGTCTTTGAATCCCTGGCTTACAAAGACAAGGAAGTTGCCGTACACACAGACATTGCGGATGAAGGACAGACTATTTACTTCCCGGAAATCAAAACCACTGCAACAGATGCTGCTTCCGGCACACACTATGCAAAACCGGAAAAAGAACTGACGCTTACAGACCTTGTGGAATACAAAAACCTGATCCCAGGCAAAGAGTACAAGCTGACAGGAACACTCATGGATGCGGAAACCGAAAAACCTTTCGATGTGGATGGCAAAGCTGTGACTGCAGAAACAAGTTTCACTCCGGAAGAAGCTAACGGCAGCGTAGAGCTTTCCTTTACCTTTGATGCCTCTGCACTTTCCGGAAAAACGCTCGTGGCATTTGAAACAATGACTTTTGAAGATCACGAAGTAGCGGTACATGCGGACATCAAAGATGCCAACCAGACCATCTACTTCCCGGAAATCAAAACCACAGCCAAAGACGGCAGTGACGGGGATCAGGATGTCTCTGCTTCCAAGGAAGCGACTATCGTAGATACGGTCACTTATCATGGTCTGATGCCTGGATCTGAGTACAAAGTCATCGGAACCCTGATGAATAAGGAAACCGGAGAGGCTTTGTTAAAAGACGGAAAACCAGTTACCGCTCAGGCAGAATTTAAAGCAGAAAAAGCTGGCGGCTCTGTGGAAGTTACCTTTACCTTCGACGCTTCTGCTCTTGCCGGACAGGATGTGGTTGTCTTTGAAAAGCTCTACTATACAGACGGAAAAACCGAGCATGAGATTGCTTCCCATGAGGATCTGAAGGATGAAGGTCAGACCGTACACATGACGGAGCTTTCGAAAGAACCGGAGACGCCTCCGGTAGCTCCGCCTGTAAAGACCGGCGATGAGACGCCGCTTCTCCTGTATGCCGGAATCGCCATAGCTGCACTTGCAGGTGCAAGTGTCCTGGGCATCGTTTACTTCAAACGCAAAAAGAAACATCAGTAACTCATAACGAAGACTCCTGCAGGCAGCTCCCACATGGAACTGCCTGCTTCTTTAGTAGGTGATGAATATGAAACACCCCCACTGCAAGACAGATGCCAAGCACATCCGTCATTTTCTGAACCTCTGTGAAGGGAACTGGCACTCCTGTATCTACGTCTGGTGCCGCACTTGTAACGCACAGGAAAGCTGTGAGAACTCTGGCTTTTTATTCCATCCGGATGAAACGGGAAGCCCCTGCATCCTCCCTCTTTCAGATGCAGCGCTTTTGTTTCCCCGGATACCGGAGCCAACCGAATGTACCGGAAGCATGAGCATTGCTGCTTTTACAGAGCTTTATCTGCCCTATCTGGCCGCTCAGAAGCTGCCTTTAAAGCCATGTCCCATTCCGGCACTGCTCCGGCTTCAGGAGAACCAGCAATATGACTGGTAACAAAAAAGTTGCACTTTCAGGCTCTTATACGTACAGGATATGTAAAGAAAGGAGGCACTGCCTATGTTAAACGTAATTTCAATCATCCAATGTATCGATCAGGTCTTTACGAACCTGATATTTATTCCCATGATTTTTGTCCTGTATGTGAAATTCCGTCCGAAAAAGCCATGGACCAGAAGGCGCAGGAACACTTACCTGCTCTGTCTGGTACTGATCAGCTTATTCCTGCTACGGATTTTCTGTGAGAAGTTCATCTTTACACCGGTTAATTATCCACGTTTCACAGACAGCGGCTTATTCCCGCTCATCCGAGCAATTTTCTATCCCGGCATCTGAAAATGGGGATTCGTGCCATTTAGTCCGAATCTGGGATCAGTATCCGCTTGCGTCCTATGGGAATTCATCACCTGCTTACTTACAATATAAGTATACAGTACGTACTGGTTATTCACGTACACGTTACGTATCGTGTATGTACAAGCGAGGTGAAAACAGATGAAGAAACCAAAAATCATCCGCTGCCCTTACTGCGGCGGAACAGCAATATTAAGAGATGCATCCTTTGTATATGGAACGCATTCTCATGGCGGACAGGTTTATGTCTGCTCCCACTATCCATCCTGCAATTCCTATGTCGGGGTACATCCGGGAACCAAGATACCAAAAGGAACGCTCGCCAACCGGGAGCTTCGTCAAAAGCGGATTCAGGCACATCGAATTTTCGATCAGATCTGGCAACAGGGCATCCTTTCCAAACCGGAAGCATATCGCTGGGTGGCAGATAAGTTCTGTCTGACAGATAAGCAGGCTCACATCGGACAGTTCAGCAACTATATGTGCGACCAGCTCATTCGGGAATCCGCAGATGTTTTAAAGAACAACCATATTCCCTTCCGCCTCCGGGCAGCCAGCTGAAAGGCGGTGATTGATGATGACCTTACCACTAAATAAAAAGCAAAAACAACTGGTGGAAAATCCAATGGATCTGGTTCCGATCATGATTCGTTCCATGACCCGCACCGCTGCCTATGTAACTGAGGAAGAACAACAGGAATTATGTCAGATTGGATATCTGGCTTTGTGCCGGTCGGCTGTCGGATTTGAGGAAGGAAGATCATTCCAGCCTTATGCCAAAACTATCATCCGTCATGCCATCTTTGACTACTGGCGGAAAATTGCCCGTGACCGCTCCATGCTCTGTTCTCTGGACGAAGCATCATCTGAAGATGAACATCTCCATTATCGTGATTTGTTTTCCTACGAGGATACACAAACAACTCACCCGGAAAAGGACACAAACCAGACCTTGCTTCTTGAGCATTTAACCCAGCTTGGCACCGGACAGTCCTCAACTATTCAGAAGGGAATTGTAGCCCTCTATCTGCAACAGCAGGGATATACCAGCTTTGACTTGGCAAAACACTACCAAGTACCAGCCAATCGTGTACGGGCATGGCAGAGCAAAGCACGGAAACTATTACAGCAGGATGATGCACTCTATGCACTTCTGACTTAACCTTGAAGGAGGGAACTTTTATGCTGACACTTTATACTGCTGTCGGAACCTTAAAATTTCAAAAAACGACAGGCGGAAAATCCATTCCTCTTGTAATCAACGATGGACAAGAATATGGACTATCGGATGACGAGCTGCTGCTCTGGAGCTGTCTTGCCTTCCAGATTCTGACGCTCCATGAACTCCAGGATGCCTATACCCTGCGCCAGATACAGAAAGAAGGTCCGAAAGGCTTATCCTTCCAACACTATCTGAACCGACTTTCCTTACGCGGTCTGGTTGTAAGCGGAATTGGACTGACAGGGGTGGATGCCTTATATCGCCTTCTCGGCAGTCTGACCATTATTCCCTTGAAGGATACCTTTCCCATCCGGCTCTTTGGCTGCGTTCAGCTTTATCTGGAAGGAACTATTGGTGCAAAAGAGTTTGGCAGATATTTAAAGAAGAAACCCTCTTCACCGATGGAAGATACCATTCTGAAGCTGGCTGATAAGGTATCCCTCACGACCGCTGAGCTTGTCACAAGTATGGAGCAGGAAAAAGTAATCCACAACGAATCGGATATTATGGATGAGTTATACACAGAACCGGAGACAACTTACCAAACACTTGTGGATGATGTCCAGATTCACCATACCCAGTATCCAGTGCTGCAGGCTATTGCTAATTTGTACCTGAATAAACAAATCACATTTCATACATGTTAAAGGAAGGAACCTTATGCCAAAACCATTTTTCACAAAGCTGGTTGCCATCAGTGCAATCGGCTTTTTCTGTGTACTTTTTGGGTGCATCTTCGGGATCGCCACCCATGACCGGCTCTTTATCCTCATGAGCCTCCTCATCGGAATCTGCAGCATCTTGCGTGCACTCAGTTTCTACCACCTGATCCATACACATGCTTATCTGTCACTGGACGTAAGCTGCACGAAACGGGAACAGACACTCTTCGGGAAAAACCAGCAATATTGGTTTGCCAGTGATAACGGAAAGGAATACGCCTTCTCACTGGAAAAGAATATCAAACTCCTAGAGGGACATCGGTATCGGCTGTACTTCCGGAAACCACAGCAGGGAACAGGGCAATCGATGCCATGTGCCGGAGATATTCTCGGATATGAAGAACTCACCGATCAACTGCCGGAACTTCCGGATACATCCGTTTAGATAGAAAATGAGCCGCCCGTACTGCATCACCCCTTGGTATGCTCCCCGTCAAGAGGACAATAAAAAATAATAAATTTTTGTATCGTCAGCCATGCTATGGCTGGCGATATTTTATGCTGCTTTTGTATATTGCTCATGATATTTCATTGGTGTCATTACATGCAGTTTCCTTTGAAGTCGTTGGTTGTTGTAGTAATCTATGTAATTAGCTATCGCAGTAATCAAAGAGCTTCTGTCATTAAAACGCTGTTTATAATACATTTCTCGTTTTAGAATTCCCCAAAACCCTTCCATTGGTCCATTGTCAATACAGTGGGCAACTCT
>ENA-OPZD01000044-OPZD01000044.1-human-gut-metagenome-genome-assembly--contig:-NODE-44-length-61189-cov-4.843438_pt1 | contig 61189 bp, 64 predicted proteins | sample MGYA00242479_ERZ504495 | MGnify/ENA primary metagenome ERZ504495 (study PRJEB26092, sample SAMD00036286) | human gut metagenome | host: Homo sapiens | study: EMG produced TPA metagenomics assembly of... | reverse complement strand
TGGCTCAATTGGCAGAGCAGCTGATTTGTAATCAGCAGGTTATCGGTTCGAGTCCGATCATCGGCTTTTGATTTTAAAAATTAATATCGCGGGGTGGAGCAGTCTGGAAGCTCGTCGGGCTCATAACCCGAAGGTCGTAGGTTCAAATCCTGCCCCCGCAACTCACACATAATATTATGTGTATGCCCAGATAGCTCAGTCGGTAGAGCAGAGGATTGAAAATCCTCGTGTCACTGGTTCGATTCCGGTTCTGGGCATTTTCCTTGCAAAAGGAAATGAGGGCGTGTAGCTCAGGTGGTAGAGCACTTGACTTTTAATCAAGTTGTCCGGGGTTCGAATCCCCGCACGCTCATGGAATGAGAGTGAAGTAGTATATAAGTACTGTCTTCTTTTTTGTTAAAATGATTGACAGAAGTCAGAAAAATGTTTATATTATATTTTAATAAAAGGGAGTAATCGGCATCTATTTATTTTTAAGGATAGATGTTTACGATGACGTCAGTACGATGACAGACAGGTCATCCGTATCGTAATGAAATGGTGTAGACTTTTATTTGCATAGTTTTTGTGCAATAAAGGGCTCTTTTTTTATTATTAAGATTTACGCTTTATTATGCACAACGGTTTTGTATAACTTTGCACAACAGAAAGGAGAATAAGATGTTAACAAGTGAACAGGCAAAGAAGAATCAGGAAAAATATGGATTCAATGAATTGACGGAAGGAAAAAAGAAAAGTGTACTCCGGATATTTCTGGAACAATTCAAAGATTTTTGGTTATTATATTGATCATATCGGCGGTCATATCAGGAATTCTCGGAGATGCGGAGAGCGCAATTGTTATCTTCGTCGTGATCACGATGAATGCGGTTCTGGGAACGATACAGACGGTAAAGGCGGAGCAGTCACTGGACAGTTTAAAGCAGTTATCGGCACCGGAAGCCAAGGTTGTGCGTGATGGCAGCGTGATCCAGATCCCGTCCAGGGAAGTCACGATGTGATGAAGTGATCCTCGAAGCAGGAGACTGTATCCCGGCAGACGGAAAGCTGATCGAATGTGCAAGTCTGAAAGTAGATGAAAGTGCTCTGACGGGAGAAAGCATTTCCATAGAGAAGAATCTGGATGAAGTGGAAGAAGCTGCGGCACTGGGAGATCAGACGAACCGGGTATTCTCCGGAAGCTTTGTCACATATGGAAGAGGAAGATATGAAGTAACTGCGATCGGTATGAAGACAGAAGTCGGGAAGATTGCAGATCTTATGAAGAATACTTCGGAAAAGAGAACACCGCTGCAGGTGAATCTGGATGATTTCGGAAAGAAATTATCGGTGCTGATCCTGGCATTTTCCGTAGTGATATTCGGAGTGAATGTATTTCAGGGTGAATCGTGGGGTTCGGCATTTATGTTCGCTGTTGCACTTGCAGTTGCGGCAATACCGGAGGCTTTAAGCTCGATCGTTACGATCGTGTTATCCTTCGGTACGCAGAAGATGGCAAAGGAACATGCGATCATACGTAAGCTGCAGGCAGTGGAAGGTCTGGGAAGTGTATCGATTGTCTGTTCGGATAAGACGGGAACGCTTACGCAGAATAAGATGACGGTCGAGGATTATTATGTAAATGGAAAGAGGATTCCGGCAGGAAGATTAATCTGAAGAATGAAAATGAAAAATTACTTTTAAGATTCAGTATCTTGTGTAATGATTCTACGAATACGGACGGACAGGAGATCGGTGATCCGACAGAGACGGCGCTCATCAATCTTGGAACGAATCTTGGTATTGATGCGATGCAGGTAAGGGAGAGATACCCGAGATTGTCGGAAGTGCCGTTTGACAGTGACCGGAAGCTGATGTCGACTGCTCACAATATGAATGATGCACTCCTTCAGGAAGGACATATGATGATCGTAAAAGGTGCGGTAGATGTCCTGTTGGAGCGTATGGACAGAATACGGGTTGGGAATACTGTAAGGAGGATGACAGATTCCGACCGGGAGGACATTGCCGTCCAGAACATGCAATTTTCCAGAGAAGGCTTAAGGGTTCTTGCATTTGCATATAAGCAGATGGAGGAAGAGAAAGAGATCGGTACGGAGGATGAGGACCAGCTGATATTTATCGGTCTGATCGCAATGATGGATCCGCCGAGAGAAGAATCGAGACTTGCGGTGGAGGAGTGCAGACGTGCGGGAATCCGTCCGATCATGATCACCGGTGACCATAAGATTACTGCAGCGGCTATTGCAAAGAGAATCGGCATCTTAAAAGAAGAATCGGAGGCCTGCGAGGGAGCCGTAATTGAAGATATGTCGGACGAGGAGCTGCAGGATTTTGTAGAAGGAATCTCTGTGTATGCGAGGGTTTCGCCGGAACATAAGATCAGAATTGTCCGTGCATGGCAGGAAAAGGGGAATATCGTAGCAATGACAGGTGACGGTGTGAATGATGCACCGGCGTTGAAACAGGCCGATATCGGTGTTGCGATGGGAGTGACCGGAAGTGAGGTTGCCAAGGATGCGGCAGCGATGGTCCTGACGGATGATAATTTCGCAACCATTGTAAAAGCTGTGGAAAATGGAAGAAATCTGTATCAGCATATTAAAAATGCGATTCAATTCCTGTTGTCCGGTAACTTCGGGGCAATTCTGGTTGTATTATGTGCATCCGTTGCCGGACTGCCGGTTCCATTTGCACCGGTGCATCTGCTGTTCATTAATCTGCTGACAGACAGTCTGCCGGCAATTGCACTGGGAGTAGAACCACATTCCAAAGCGGTTATGGAGCAGAGACCACGACCAATGAGCGAGTCAATCCTTACAAAGCCATATCTGCTGAGTATCGCAACGGAAGGAGTAAGCATCGGTGTAATGACGATGGCTGCATTCCTGATCGGATACACAAGCCAGAATGCAGCTCTTGCAAGTACGATGGCATTCGGAACCTTATGCATGAGCCGTCTGGTGCATGGATTTAACTGTAAAGATGATAAGCCGGTAATATTTACAAAGAGATTCTTTAATAATAAGTATCTGATCGGAGCATTTGTCCTGGGTATGATCCTGATCACAAGTGTTCTTATGATTCCGGGACTGCACGGAATGTTCAAAGTAGTTACGTTGAGCCTGAAGCAGTTGATGACAGTATACGGGCTTGCATTGTTGAATCTTCCTGTGATCCAGGGAATGAAATATTTGAAAGAGAGATAGAAACAGAGAATGGAATTGAGAAAAGAAACGGTAAAACAGATCAGGGGGCTGATCGTATTTACGGCATTATTGATCGTCTGTCTGTGGAAATATGATGTTGTGATGGATGCGTTTAGATTCGTATTGAATATTTTATATCCATTTCTGCTTGGCGGTGCGATTGCATTCGTCTTAAGCGTTCCGATGAATTTTGTGGAAAGAAAATTATTCACGGAGAGAAAGCTTCCTGAAAAATATAAAAGAAAATATGCAAGAGGGATCAGTCTTCTGATCGTTCTTTCCGGTGTGATCGGGCTTCTTGCAATTATCATGTTCGGGCTGATTCCGCAGCTTGCCGGGACATTTGCCAGTCTTGGCAAGAGTATCCAGGATTTTATCCCGCAGCTGCAGGAGTGGGCAGATCATTGGTTTCATAATAATAAGGAAATCATGAATGTAGTCAACAATCTGGAATTTGACTGGAACAAGGTGATGGAGGCTGCGATGGAGTTCCTGAAGAATGGAGCCGGAAGTATGCTGGAATCTACGATCAATACGGCGAAAAATATCATTGGTGCCGTGGGAACATTCTTTATCGCTTTTGTATTTGCAATGTATATTTTGCTGCAGAAAGAAAAGCTGGGAAGACAGGCGAAAAAAGTGTTATTTGCATTTGTCAGAAAGGGAAGGGCAGAGGCTGCGCTGGAGGTTCTTGCATTGACATACAAGACATTCTCCAGTTTTCTGACGGGACAGTGTGTAGAGGCTCTGATCCTGGGATCCATGTTCGTGATTGCGATGACGCTGCTTAGACTTCCGTATGCACTTCTTACGGGAATTGTGATCGCATTTACCGCATTGATCCCGATCTTTGGAGCATTCATCGGCTGTGCGGTCGGTGCGTTTCTGATATTTATGGTGAGTCCGGTCCAGGCATTGATATTTATCGTACTGTTCCTGGTACTCCAGCAGATAGAGGGGAATCTGATCTATCCGCATGTGGTGGGCAATTCGGTCGGCCTTCCGTCTATCTGGGTGCTGGCTGCGGTAAGTATAGGCGGAAGCCTGATGGGTATCGTTGGAATGTTGATTTTTATTCCGCTGATGTCAGTGTTCTATGCTTTGTTCCGGGAAGTTGTCTACATTAAACTGCGGCAGAAAAAGATTTATCCACAGGATATTGGGTGATTGTGGATAACTTTTGGGGATTAAGCATCGGTTTTATCTTTGCTGCCTTTGCTGTCCTTTCCATTCTGGGCTTTGTTCCAGATACGGAGGGCGGCGAGGATTCCGAATGTATACAGGATCGTCACGAGTATTACCGGATTATCCTTCAGAAAATAAATAACAAGGATAACGGATAACAGACAGATGGAGAGCTGGAATGTAGTCCAAAATCTTTTCTCACGTACTTCCTTTGCCTGCTGGAGAAGTTCCATACGTTTCTGTTCCATGCGGAGATACTCCATCAGATCTTCATCGCTGATGCGGGAGAGAATCTGTTCATCACGGTTCATCTCGATCTTGCGTTTGGAACGGAAATTGGAGAAAAATTCGCGGAACGGATGCTCGTCTTTGGAGCGGGATTTTTCCTGTTGTTCGTAGAAATCCTCTTCCAGATCATCGTCTTCTTCTTCCGCATCTTTTGGTGAAGATTCTTTTGTATTTTGGGTGTCACTGAATTTGTTAGTGTTATCGGCAGTTTTACCGTCGGTAGCTTTGCTTTCAGTATCTGAAGTTTCCTGCGCAGCAGATACAGTTTTCTCCTCATCAGAAACAGGATAAAGCACAACGTTGTCAGTTCCTTTAGTCTCAGACGATTCTTCGGTCTGTACTGCTTTTTCTATATTTTCGGACATAATTTTACCTCCGTCTTCATTTCTATATTGTCTTTTATTTTATCTTTATTATTTTATCATATCAGCTATGAAGGCAAAAACAAATAAAGAGTACATAAAATAGTGGAAAATAACTTGCAGTAGAAAAACTCCCCTAAAAATGGTAGAATTGTAAGGAATCATTTGGAGGAAAACAAGATGCAGTTAATGAATGAAATCCCGGATACGTTCTGGAGTCTGTTCCGTTCGGTCAACCGGGATATTTATATTGAAGCACTTTTATGTATTAATGAAGAATACGAATATAATAATTATTTCCTGACGAAAGAGGTGTGCATCCAGATCTTAAGTGATATGAATGCGAAGAAGCGCTTTGAGCTACAGCGGGAGGAAAATGATACAGACTTTGATATGTTGGAGACGCCTTCTTCGAGGATCTTAAACTGGCTGCTGCGGGCAGGATGGCTGAAGCGTATCGAGGATTATAATACACTGGTGACAAATATTGTCATTCCGGATTATGCGGCGGTGATGATCGATGCATTTGAAAAGCTGAATTCGGAAGATGCATCGGAGACGGACATTTATATTCAGAATGTGTATGCAACGCTGTATGCGTTCCGCAATGATCCGCGGGCAAGTGTCGGGCTCTTAAGGACGGCTCTGGTGAATACGAGGCGGCTGAATAAGGCACTGCAGGATATGCTTCATAATATGAATAAATTCTTTGCGAAGCTCTTGCAGCAGGATTCTTACAGTGGGATCCTGCGGGAACATCTGGACAGTTATGTGGAAGAAATCGTATGGAAGAAGTATCATATTCTGAAAACATCGGACAACTTTTATATCTATAAGATGGATATTAAGAAATGTCTGAGAGAGATCCGGGATGATGAAGCATTTATCATGAAGGTACAGGCACGGTCGAAGATGCTGGGAGATAACCAGGATGATGTGTTGGATCTGTTGGATCTGATCGAGCGTGGATTTGACGATATCGAGCACCGCATTGCCAATATGGACAAAGAACATACGAAATATGTCCGGGCAACGGTAACCAGAATGAATTATCTGTTAAGCGGTGAGACGGATACGAAAGGCCTGGTGGTACAGCTTCTGAATAAGATGTCGGAAGAACCGGAGCAGATGGAAGAGATCATCACAGAGACCGGAAAGCGCATGAATCTGTCACTTCTGGAGATTCTGTCAGAGAAGTCTTTATATAAGAGAAGAAAATCCAGAAAAGATTTCATCAGTCAGCTGCTTCCGGATGAGACGACGGGAGATCTGGATAAGGATGATATCTTAAGACTGAACCGGATACAGATGCGGTTCAGCAAGAAGCAGATTGAAGAATTCATCGAGAATAATATGGAAGATGAAGTGATGGATGCGTCGAAGATCAATATTGCTGACGAGGAAGAATTTGAAAAACTGATTCTTGCTTATGATTACAGTACGCGTAAGAACAGCAGATATATGGTGCTGGAAGAAGAACCGGAGATGGTGGAAAAGGACGATACCGGTAGTCCGGCACTCAGGTTTGTGAAACGGCGCGTGTAATAGATAAAAGGAGTTCTGAAAATAAATGATAGATTACTACGAACAGTTAACCCAGGAAGAAAAAGAAGAGGTCACAGAGGTCATCCAGACACTGTACCGTCAGACATTTCTCCTGGAAAGAAAATTTGATAAACGTGCGGGAAGGATGCAGTATACAAAAGAATACCGTACCTGTACGAAGCATCTGGAATTTTTTAAAGCATATTTTGAGGTGGCGGGGATCACACTGCGGGAAAATGTACATATGGGTGTGATCTATATCCAGGGAGAGCAGTTATGGGGTGAGAAGCTGCCGCGTCTGGCGACAATCTATTTACTGGTGCTGAAGCTTATCTATGACGAGCAGATGCAGACTGCATCGTCGAGCAGCCATGTGGTGACAACACTTGGTGCAGTAAACGGAAAAGCGGGAGAATTTCATGTATTGAAGAGTCTTCCGTCAATTACGGAAATGAGACGGACGATCGCACTTCTGAAGAAGTATCAGATCATCGAGCCGCTTGATGTTCTGGAAGAATTAAACGAGTCGACCCGCCTGGTCATCTACCCTTGTATCCATACGGTACTTTTAGGAGACGACATCAGGGAATTATTAGCAACATTCAGTGAGGAGGATCAAATTGGAGACGAAGCAGCCATTCAAAGCACTCTCGAAGATATGCCTGAATAACTGGCATTACATAGATAAAAAGATACTGACGCTTAATGAAGGAATCAACTTCTTCACCGGACATTCCGGAAGTGGTAAATCGACGGTTCTGGATGCGATCCAGATCGTGCTGTATGCCAATACGGACGGCCGTGGATTCTTCAACAAGGCGGCAGCAGATGATTCGGACCGTACACTGATCGAGTACTTAAGAGGTATGGTGAATATCAGTGAAAATAATGAATCACAGTATTTAAGAAACCGTAATTTTTCCAGTACGATCGTGCTGGAGCTGACACAGACGAATACCAGAGATAAGCAGTGTGTCGGTGTTGTGTTTGACGTGGATACGTCGAATAATGACGTAAGCCGCCTGTTCTTCTGGCACACGGGAGAATTACTTCCGAATCATTACCGTTCGGAAGGCCGGTGCCTTACCACTGCGGAAATGCGTGAGTACCTGCAGCGTTCCTTTACGCCGGAACAGTTCTACTGCGGACCGAGCAATGAAAGATTCCGGAGACAGCTATACGATATCTATCTTGGCGGTCTGGACATGGAAAAAATTTCCAAAGCTATTCAAACGTGCGATCTCGTTCCGTATGAATATCAAACTGGAAGATTTCGTAAAGGAATATATCTGTATGGAGCAGGATATCCATATTGAGGATCTGCAGGAAAGTGTCATGCAGTATGGACGCATGCGCAGTAAGATCGAGGAGACGATGGAGGAGATCAGAAGACTGAAGCTGATCTGCGGAAAGTATGAGCAGTATGCAGAAAAATCCGATGAGGAGAAGGTGTGCTCTTATCAGATCGACCGTCTGGAGATTATGAACCATGAGGTGAAGAGTCAGGAAGCCAGAGACCGGATCAAGGTAAGGCAGGAAGCCATCGAAGATCTGAAAAAGCGGCAACAGGTGCTGGAGCAGGAAGAAAAGGACCTGCAGAAAGAGTATGAAGAGATCATTCTGCGGATTGCAGACAGTGGATATGCAAGACTGGAATCAGATCTGGATACATTAAATGAGACGCTGGAGCGTCTGAATAACGGAAAAGTCCGCTGGGAGCAGACTGCAGAGCATCTGAAGGTATGGACGGAGAAAGACATTACGCCAAATCAGGTGATCTGGGATATCGAAAAATTCGCAGACGGAAGCATTTCCGAAGAAGAGCTTGTGCGCCTGCAGGAAGGCTTAAAAGATCTGCAGGAGGAACTGGAAGACCAGAGACAGGAAGCGGATGCAGACCTTCGCCGGATCAAGAAAGAAGAGAAAGAGGCAAGAGCAGAGTTAAAAGAACTGAAGCAGGGAAAGAAGGCTTATCCGAGAGAGCTGGAAGAGGCGAGATTCGAACTGCGTAACCGTCTGCATGAGCGCTGCGGCAAGTTCGTGAATGTACATATTCTTGCGGATCTTCTGGATGTGAAGGACGAGAGATGGCACAATGCAGTGGAGGGTTATCTTGGAAATAATAAATTGCAGTTGATCGTGGAACCAAAGTATGCCAGGGCTGCGATGGACATTTACCAGGAGATGGATACGAAACGTTTCTTCCGGGCAGCAGTCCTGGATACGGAGAAGCTTACGAAGGACAAGCATCAGGTACAGCCTGGGGCGCTGGCAGAAGTAGTAAAAGCGAAAGAAGCGTATGTGCAGGAATACATTAATTTCTTCCTTGGAAATGTAAAAAAATGCGAATCGCTGGATGAACTGCGTGAGTGCAGGATCGGTGTGACACCGGATTGTATGCTGTACCAGAGCTACAAACTGCAGCACATGAATCCGGAGAATTACACCAGAAGAGCCTACATCGGTGAGACGAGTATGCGCCAGAGAATCCGCAAACTGGAAGAAAAATGTGAGAAGTTAAATGGCGAGAGAATGCCGGTACAGGAGCTGTTAGAAGAGATCCGACAGGCAATGCAGATGGAGATGTTGAAGCAGCCGGCAGAGGATTATCTCGGATGGCTGGCTGACAGCAAGGCAATCATTTCCAAAGAAAAGAAAAAGGCTCAGCTTCTGGAACAGATGCAGAAGTTAAAGGATGAATCCGTTGCTGCATGGGAAGGCAAGAAGAAAGAAGTGCAGGCGGCACAGGATGCGAAGAAAGAATCCGTATCCAAGGTGCAGGAAGCAATCTGGGAGAACAAGAAAGAAATCGAACGTCTGAATGCAGAAGTTCTCGAATCGGAAGAACAGATGAAGGACGTGAAGAGAAAAGTAGCAGATAAGCGTTACGAGAAGGAGTTCCAGGAATATCTGGCGAGCAGAAAATCCGAGAATTATGAGTATCTGAGACGTCAGATGGTTTCGCGGGTATATACGCTCAGGGAAGAAGAGGAAGACGCTTACCGGAAGCTGGTGGAAGAGAGAAGCAGTTATATCAGAGAATATCCGAACCGTACATTCTCAACTTCTATCCGGGACAACGCGCCGTATGAGAAGCTTTTGAATTCGCTGTCCTGCGATCATCTGGAGACTTACAGGGAGTCGGCGAAGACACAGGCGAAAGCGGCTGTGGAGCATTTCAAAGATGACTTCATCTTCAAGATCCGGAGTGCGATCCTGGAGGCTTATCAGAGAAGGGATGAGCTGAACCGGATCATCAGCAAACTGGACTTCGGTAAGGATAAGTATCAATTCGTGATCACAAAGAACAAGGGTGCAGATGGAAAATATTATAAGATGTTCATGGATGATTCCCTGCAGATCCGTCCGTCTGACTTAGATGATACGATGGACAACCAGCTTGATATGTTCACGATGGAGCATGAGAACCAGTATGGGGAGATGATGAACGAGCTGATCAACATCTTCATCCCGCCGGAGAATGCGACGAAGGACGAGATGGATGAGGCGAAACGTAACATGGATAAGTATGCGGATTACCGAACCTATCTGTCATTCGATATGCAGCAGATCGTACATGGCGATAAGGAGATGACGATCGGACTGAGTAAGATGATCAAGAAGAACTCCGGCGGAGAGGGACAGAACCCGCTGTACGTGGCACTTCTGGCAAGCTTTGCGCAGCTTTATAAGATCAATCTGTCGCCGAAGATGCACCGGTCACCGACACTGCGTCTGGTTGTGCTGGACGAGGCGTTCTCCAAGATGGATGCCGAGAAGGTGGCAAGCTGTATCTCACTGATCCGCGGACTTGGCTTCCAGGCGATCATCAGTGCGACGAACGATAAGATCCAGAACTATCTGGAGAATGTAGATAAGACTTTCGTGTATGCGAACCCGAATAAGAGACATATTTCCATTCAGGAATTTGAGAAGACGGAGTTTGGGGAGTTGGCGGAGGAAGAATAAAAGATACAAGAGAAAGTAAAAGATACGGAAGAAGCTGCCACCTGCGGGAAAGCACTTACAGGAAACTATAGTTGGTAAGTACTGTAAGTGCTTTTATATATAGTTTTATTTGTAATTTCTATAACTTAGAAGAAAAATAAAATTGGAGTCAAGTGAAAATTCCTGGTAGAGTCAACGGGAACAATAAAAAGCAAGGAATTAGCGTTTCTCGTGGCTCCTACAAATCATTCATCAATAGCCATTTCCAGATTGGAATCACTTCAACACGAATTCCTTCACAGTCAAGAACAGCCTCTTCACTATTTGTAATCAGAATACATTTGGAGTCCGGTATGAAATTATTTAATTTGACGAAAGCACGGGTTTCACGTTCTCGTGTATCTATATTATCTAATACCTGCATACTGACCTGGATAGCCAGATTTTCTGACGGAACATAGAAGTCGATTTCCACATTATTTTCAAAGAAGTAAACATTTTCTACTCCGTAACGACGGATTAATTCGATGGCGACAAGATTTTCCAGTTGGGCAGATTTACAGTCTAGTAACATAAGTCCAAGAAGTCCTGTATCCATGAAATAATATTTGGGAGAAGTCTCTTTTTCTACCAGTTTTGCAGCATAGTTTTGCAGAGTAAAAAGCAAATAGGAGTCTGTCATGTAGCCAACATAATTGATTACAGTTTGTTTGCCAATAGATGTTCCTGTACTTTTTAATATATTAGTCAGTCTACTGAAAGATAAAGGTTTCGTAATAGATTCGGCAATCTTTTTTAAAATCAATCTCACAGCAAAGTCATTGGTAATTTTATTTCTTGTTATGATATCACCAAGATATACGGTCTGGTAGATGCTATTCAAAAAAGCCCTTTTGTTATTTATTTCCGTTAATTCAGGGAAAGCTCCATATGTTACATATTGGTTATATTGGTTTTGCACATCAGCTTTATCTTTGGTGCTGATTACATCCAGATAATTCTTTTTCATATGATTGGCAATCAGGTATTCTGAGAAAGAATATGGATAAATATTCATAATCACAAAGCGACCGCCAAGAGTAGAGGCAATTTCACTACTTAACATTTTACTGTTACTGCCTGTTATATTGATCCGGTATTTCATATCAGCAATTCTACGGACAAATTTTTCCCATCCAGTGATATTTTGGATTTCATCTAAGAATAAATATGGTTTAACGTCAGTCTGGATATCTCTAACCCGATTTCTAAAATAAGATTTAAGTCAGCGGCGGTCATTTCCAAAAGACGTTCATCTTCAAAGTTAACATAAACGATTTGTGATAATGGAATTCCATTTTCTTCCAATTGTTTTATCTGTTGATACATCATATAGGATTTTCCGGTTCTACGAATGCCAACAAAACAGTAATTGACATTTTTCTTCCAGATAGTAATGTCTGGGAATAAGTGGATTATTAAGGTAGATTTCTTTTGGTCAATCATGATTTGTTTTAAACTATCTCTATTCATAACATACCTCCAAAATATATAGAACAATTATATTCTATTTTGTCTTATAAACAAGACAAATAGAATATAATCGTTTTGTAATTAGAACAAATATGAAAAATCATTCCTGCAATCTACATGTCATACTTTGTGGTATGCTTTGCAGAAGGCATTTTTAAGACATACTTTAGAATATGAAACTAAGGATAATATATGAGAGGTAAGAAAAAAATATGAAAAAATCAACAGCCGTTTCCAATCTTTGTGATTTGAAATGATACGGGAAATCATTTCTTCCAAAATCTTCTCATCTTGATTCTGAATCTTGGTTGTGCTTTTGGCTTTCTCAGGCTTAATAAATATCGTTCTGAAAATCAGTCGTGCAAGCGAACCAACAAAGATGAGCTGAAGTGGGAATGCCTGTCCCCGTGGATCACGCAACAGGCAGTTTCTATCTGTTGCATATTTTGCGCAGGTGGAAATATGCAGATGCAACAGTGGGAATCGGAAACTGCGAAGGGAATCTACACGAATTTATTCAAAAAAGGAGAAAGATATGGAAGCAAATGCTTCAACAAACGCTGAATTCGTTCTTGCAACGTTAGGTAATGATGCAGGAATGTATGGAGCTGTGAAGATGGTATTATAAATATTTCTCTTCCACAGAAGTGTTCCGTGACTGCCTGGGTGTCATCCCATAGATCTCTTTGAAGAGGCGGTTAAAAATCGTCTGATTGGTGAAGCCACTTTCGCTCATCACCTCAGAGATTGACATATCTGTATTCATAAGGAGACGCCCTGCATGAGAAATACGTACTTCATTCAGATAACGAAGAAACGTAATGCCCATATGCTGTTTGAAAAACGGCAGAAATATTCCCTGCTGAATCCTATCTGATTAGCTACTTCTTCCAGCGAGAGTTTTTTCGGTGTAATGTTCATTTACATAAGTAATAATCTCTCGCAGAGTATCATTAGACTGACTAGTGCCCGCAGTCGCTCCCGGCAGGAATATACAGAAAAATAACGAATCAAATCAGCAAGCATCAGCAATGCCGTGCCGTCCGAACGCATGGCGCTGGTGCTTTCGTTTTCTACATTTAGACGTGTCAGATCATGGGCAAGCTGGCAGATATGGATGTATTGGGTGGATTTTGGATCATCCAGAGGAACCGGGCGGCACTTTATATGATACAGTTCCAGATCCGGGCAGTAGACAGAGAGCCGCTTCTTGTCGACGTGGATACAAAGGAACATATAGAGGTTGGAATCCGAATGTATGGAATGTACTTCTTTGGAATCAAAACAATCAGTTGATTGTGCTGAAGAGTAAGATGTTCGTGTTCGACATGAATACGGACGGATCCGTTCAGGCAGAATAAGATCTCCATGGCTTCGTGCCAGTGTGCCGGAATGTGTGTATTTTCAAGAGCTGCCATTGATACCTGGATGCCTAGATTGCCGAGTGGGTGCAGGGCTTCGTGATATGCTTTTGCCATAATAATCTCCTTTTTTATAAATAGTAAATATCAATATCGTTGTAAAACAAGATAATTATAGCACTGGTTTAAAAATGGAAACAAGGCTAAAATACAAGATGTAAACGGAAAACAAATGTAAATCATATATAGATAATAAAAAGGAGAGGTCAATATGAGCACAGTAGCAATTAAGAATACAATGGTAATGAATAACACAGAGAAAAAGGCTGGTTTAGTGGAGCGTTTCAAAAAATATCTTCTGGATAACGCAGAGTATTTTGCAGTAGCTTCAGCAGTGATGTCTGGAAATGGTTATGCAGCAGGACAGATCATGAGAGATGCAAGACGTGTTGCAGCATTTAACAGATAGGAAGAATTTGTGGGCCATTGGGACGGGGAAAACGGATTTTCCTCCGTCCCCAATGGCTTTTTGTTTATTGTTATATGGTAAATAAATTAAATAATAATTAACTCTTGAATATACAAACAAATGTGCTACAATGCAATTACTTCAAAAAAGCATTCGCTTTTTACTATGATTCTTTATCGTGAAATTAGATTGCCAAAACTGCTGACAGCAGATAAGAACAAAGCAACAGAAGCGCTGGGAGCATATCAGGTAAAGAAGCAGGGGGAATATACAGTAGAGGATTACTATGCCCTGCCCGATGACCAGAGATATGAATTGATCGATGGCGTTTTATATGACATGGCAGCACCTGCCGTTACACATCAGGAGATTGCGGATGTGAAAAATCAGAAGGCAATTGTGTATGATCTGGGAGATGATTTTGGAGAAAATATGGATCTGATGATATATGGAATGGATGGGGAAGTGCCGGTTGGAATTTATGATGGGGAGTGTAAGATAGATTTTGAGGAAATTGTCAACAGTGTTGTAAATATTTAGCACATTTATATTATAAAAAGAAAAAATGAATATTATTTCAAAATCCAGTACATAACCAGTTGAAAAAAATATGCTATACTGCTGATAGAAGTACTACGAAAAAAGCGGTACAAAAACCAGAAATGGAGAAAAGCATATGAAATTAACAATATTAGGAACCGGAAATGCAACGGTAAGTGAATGTTATAATACTTGCTATGCAATCAGCGATGAGGGAAAACATTTCCTTGTAGATGCAGGCGGTGGCAACCGTATTCTGAAAGTATTAAAAGACACAGGAATCGACATGAATGATATCCACGATATCTTCGTTACACACGAGCATGTAGACCACGTGCTTGGAATTATCTGGCTGGTGCGTATGATCGGACAGAGAATGAACCAGGGAAAATATGAAGGTGATCTTCGCATTTATTGCCATGAGGAGCTGGCAGAGAAGATTCAGGCAATCGCAAATATGACGATCCAGCAGAAGGTCTGTAAGCATATGGGGGAGCGAATCCAGTTTGATGTCGTGAAAGACGGAGACAGCAGAACGATTCTCGGATGTCCAGTGACATTCTTCGACATTGGTTCGACAAAGGCGAAACAGTTCGGATTCACCATGCAGCTTAAGAGCGGTAAGAAATTCACCTGTGTTGGTGACGAGCCGTACAATGAGGTGGATTATAAATATGTGAAGGGCAGTGACTGGCTGCTTCATGAGGCATTCTGCCTGTTCGGTGAGGCGGATAAATTCAAGCCTTATGAGAAGCATCATAGTACAGTAAAAGAAGCATGCCAGCTTGCGGAAGAACTCGGTGTGCCGAATCTGTTGTTGTATCATACAGAAGAGACACATCTGGCGGAGAGAAAGAAGTTGTATACGGAGGAAGGACAGCAGTATTATCATGGCAATCTGTATGTGCCGGATGATCTGGAGACGTTTGAGCTATAGAAAAGCAAAAGAAAATAAAATAGATTAGAACGCAAGAAAACCTGCCGACGGGCAGGTTTTCTTGCGTTCATTTTTTGATCCGGAAGGGACAATAAAAAAGTCAAAAACCCTGTCCCCATGGCTACATGGCTAAAAAAGATCGAGCATATTATCCAGATAAATCTCTTCCCTGACATGCAGTTGATATTCCGGCTTCGTCATATAATAAAGCAGAAATTCAAGAATCAGCGCACTTCCAAGCCCGCGTCCTTCAATCTTAAAATTAGAAAATCCCATTGGCATGTAAATATTCTGTATATCATCCACACTGATGAATCCGGGATTTTCCATTGCCTTGGAAAAGCGGTAACCGTTACCGCCATCCGGCGAAGCACAGTGAAACTCCGGGGCAGGATTTCCGAGATTCTTCCGGCTGACGGATTCATAACAAGTCTTTCTGTCCTTACAGCCGAACCAGCAGCATTCATTGCATAAGAATTCTACTTTATCTTTCTGGTGCTGCGACATCAGGTCTAATTTATCGAATACTTTGTTTAACCGGAAGTCCGGTACAATATAACGGAAATCTTCTCGGTTTATTTCAGTTAAAAAATCCTGAAAATCTGTCAGAACTTTTGTGGTTGAAGAGATAAGGTAGAGATCAGGATAATTTTTTTGTAAATAGTTTAATAAAAGTCCGGAGTGCACGATCACGCCATTCTGGACTTGGTGTGTATGTGGTGAATTATCAGCATCAGAGGCGTGTTCGAACATTTTACAAAGCTCGTTACATTTCTTATCTGTAAGATGTTCTTCCCGTAGCAACGAATTACTGAACGTCAGCCGGGCCGAGATGCCGTATTCCCGCACCAGATCAAGCACGTCTTCCGGATTAGAATATCCAAATGAAGTACGCCCGCCGCCCCAGATACAATCCGAAGGAGCGCCATAGATCGAGCCAATCTCACACCAGTCGTAAAAATATTCCCTGTGTTTCCGGAATAATGGAAGGAATATGCGGTACAATTCGTAAAATTCAAACAGGCCTGGGAGGTGGTAAAAGGCAGTAAGATTATTATTTTGAATATTTGCTGTAGTTGCTGTATTCATGTGGTTACCTCTGGAAAATTTTCTATGGTTAATGATAACACATTATCCCGGCAGTGAACACGTATATTTCCGCAGATGATACACCACATATACTGCGATCATAAGTTCCGTAAGCGGCATTGCGGACCACAGACTTCCGAGAAAGCAATGTCCTTATAGCATATTTTTAATATATGTCAAGGTTTTACATGCATTTCACTTGCATTATCCACATACATGTGTATAATAAAGCTTGTTCGGTATTTTTGAAAAAAAAGTATAGTAATAGAAAACTTTTGAAAATATGGAGGTGAAAATGTGGATATCGGAAAGAAGCTGAGAGAGCTTAGAAAGCAGAACGATCTGACATTGGAAGATCTGGCTTCGCGCAGTGAGCTTACGAAAGGATTTCTGTCACAGGTGGAGCGTAACCTGACGGCACCGAGTATTGCGACATTGGAGGACATTTTGGAAGCACTTGGAAGTAATCTGTCGGAATTCTTTCACGAAGAGGAAGAAAAGCAGATCGTGTTCGGAACAGATGATTTCTTCGTTGATGAGAAAGAAGATTACCAGGTGGAATGGATCATTCCGAATGCGCAGAAGAACCAGATGGAGCCGATTCTTATGACACTCTATCCGCATAAAAAGAGTCATATCCAGACGTCGTATACGGGCGAGGAATTTGGCTATGTACTGAAGGGAAATATTACGATTATGCGAGGTGGTAAAAATATAAAGTGAAGGCGCATGAGACGTTTTATATGGATGGTGCGAAGAGTCATTATCTTTATAATCACGGGAATAGCCCGGCAAAGATATTGTGGATCACGACACCGCCAATCTTTTAAAAATAAACCAGAGGGGACAGTAAAAAAGCCGGAAAACCCGTCCCCATGGAAAGGAGAACCATGGAAGAGAAAAAACTAATCGAATTTCGCAATATTGTGAAAAGCTTTTGATTCGCAGGTTGTGTTAAAAGGGATCAACCTGGACATATATGAAAATGAATTCGTAACCCTGCTTGGACCAAGTGGATGTGGTAAGACTACACTGCTCCGAATCCTTGGAGGATTCCTGGATGCGGATGAAGGAAAGGTGATCTTTGACAATGAAGATATCACCGGAAAACCACCGTATGAAAGAGAACTGAATACCGTATTCCAGAAATATGCATTATTCCCACATCTGAGCGTATATGAAAATATCGCATTTGGATTAAAGCTTAAAAAAAATGAGTAAAGATATTATTGAACAGAAGGTTATGAAGATGTTGAAACTGATCGGTCTGGAAGGCTATGAGGATAAGAATACGACCTTACTTTCTGGTGGTCAGCAGCAGCGTGTGGCAATCGCGAGAGCGCTGGTCAACGAGCCGAAGGTACTGCTTCTGGATGAGCCGCTGGCAGCGCTGGACTTAAAGCTTCGGAAGGAAATGCAGTATGAACTGAAGCGCATCCAACAGGAGGTCGGCATTACATTTATCTTCGTAACACACGATCAGGAAGAGGCACTTACGATGTCGGATAAGATCGTCGTTATGCAGAAAGGTGAGATCCTTCAGATCGGAACCCCGCAGGAGATTTACAATGAGCCGACAAACCGTTTCGTTGCAAACTTCATCGGAGAGAGCAATATCATTTCCGGAAGAATGATTGAGGATTACAAAGTTCGTTTTGATGATATCACGTTCGACTGTGTGGATCAGGGCTTTAAGGAAAATGAGCCGGTGGATGTCGTGATCCGTCCGGAAGACATCGATATCGTAGATGTAAAAGACGGCAAGATGACAGGTGAGGTATTAAGTGTTCTGTTCAAGGGTGTGCACTATGAGATCATGGTGGAGACGGTTCCCGGAACGAGTGTTACGGTCAACATGCGTGTCATCCGTAATCACGATGTGACCAGCGAAGACGGAAGCGAGAAGATCAGTGCCAACAACTTCTATGTAGATCTGGAAGATGTGGAGAATCTGGATGATAAGGAAATTGTTGCACTGTCGAATGCACAGGCATGGGAGACGGAAAGTGATGAGTACATTTCCATTGCAAATATTGAATATGAACTGGAAGCAAAAGAAGGCCAGTATCCGGTAACATTCAGCACAGCAAACGGAACCAGCATCGAGAGAACCATCTTTGTAGTTAACCAGCCGTTCGTTAAGAATGAGAAGGCAAATGAAGGTGTTATGGCATTCAACTTCTTCAAGACGGTAGATGAGATTACAGAATCCCAGGCATTGGATACGGATCTTAAGACATGGGCAAATGCACAGGGATGGAAACTGACGGATGAAGACCAGAGCGTGGACATCAGTGTAGACTATGATTTTGATCCGGAAGAAGTAACAGAAGGTGTGTATGAGATTACATTTTCCACTACGGGACGAGAGTTCAAGATCCATACAACGGATTATTCGGAGGAAGGACAGGAGGTCGGCCTGACATTCTTCCCGGAAGATATCCATGTTATGCCGAAGGTGGTATTCTAAGATGAAGAAATTTTCACAGTTAGCATTTCCGTACATTGTGTGGGCGGTACTGATGCTGGTGTTCCCGATGGTTCTGATCGCACTTTATTCAGTGACAGACCAGGGAAATACCATTCTGTCGTTCACATTTACACTGGAACATTATGCCAAATTTTTTACCGACCCGGATTTCTTATTAATCCTCTGGCGTTCCATTGTGATTGCGGTAAAGACAACCGTGATCTGCCTGTTGCTGGGCTATCCGATCGCATATTATATTGCGCGCAGTGAGCAGAAAAAGCAGAATGCGCTGATTCTTGTGATCACGATTCCGATGTGGATCAACATGCTGGTAAGAACATATGCATGGATCGGACTCTTAAGTGACGGCGGCCTGATCCAGAGAATCTTACAACTGGTGGGATTGGGAAAGGGGTCTCTTCTTTATACAGAAGAGGCAGTGCTTTTGGGAATGGTATATAACTTTCTGCCATTTATGATCCTGCAGATCCAGACGTCACTTAGTAAGATGGACAATTCCTTGCTGGAAGCGAGTGCAGACCTTGGGGCAAGCCCGGCGCAGACATTTAAGCGTGTGACACTGCCGCTTTCCGTGCCGGGAATCATCAACGGGATTACGCTGGTATTTCTTCCGGCAGTCAGTTCTTTCTTCATACCGAAGCTGCTCGGCGGCGGTCAGTATTTCCTCATCGGAAATATGATCGAGAACCAGTTCATTACGGTTGGAGAGTGGAACTTCGGAAGTGCCATTTCCATGATCATGGCGGTCATCATGATGGTACTTATGATGGTTGTCCGTAAGATCGAGATTCGTAACCAGGGTGGAAAGGGGGTATAATCGTTATGAATAATAAGGGAAAACGTCCGATAGGGAAGATCCTTATGATACTGGCGGTTGTGTTCTTCTATCTTCCGATCCTGTACATGATCATATTCTCATTTAACGATGGGAAATCACTGACGAGTTTTACAGGATTTTCACTCCGCTGGTACAAACATATGCTGGATTCATCAGATATGATGGATGCACTGTCGACAACATTCAGTATTGCATTGCTTGCGACCTTTATTTCAACGGTAACAGGAACAATTGCAGCAATCGGTATTAGTAAATCAAAGAAGATTGTGCGTGACCTGATGGAGCAGATCAACAACCTTCCGATCATGAATCCGGAGATTGTAACAGCAATCGGATTTATGTTATTATTTATTACATTTCATGTGGAAAAAGGTTATGTAACGATGCTTCTGGCACATATTGCATTCTGTATTCCATATGTTATGTTATCGGTCATGCCAAAGATCAAATCGCTGGATCCGAACCTTGCCGATGCGGCAATGGATCTGGGGGCAACACCGTGGCAGGCACTGACGAAAGTTGTTGTGCCACAGATCACGCCGGGAATCGTAGCCGGTGCATTGATCGCATTTACCATGTCAGTGGATGATTTTATTATCTCTTACTTCGTAACCGGACGTGGTGTGAAGAACTTAAGTATCATGGTGTATACGATGAGTAAACGTGTCAACCCGAGTATCAATGCAATCTCGACACTGGTGGTTGTGATCATCACGATCGTACTTGTGATCATCAATGCTGCACCGGCACTTTTTGCAAAACGTGCGAAGAGAAACAGCATCGGTAGACGAAATGTACTGGTACCGGCAGTTGCGGTTGTGTGTGTACTGGCGATCGTAGCCGGAGTTGTGACATATAATAACAAGAAAGAGCCATTGCCATTTGAGGGGCAGACGCTTCGTATCTATAACTGGGGCGAGTATGTAGGTGAACATATTATTCAGGATTTTCAGAAAGAAACAGGAGCAACGGTACTTCTTGAAAATTTTGATTCGAATGAACAGATGTATATTAAGGTCGCAAATGGAGAAGCTTATGATATTCTCGTACCAAGTGATTATATGATCCAGAGACTCATTTCCGAAGGATATTTACAGAAATTGGATAAGTCGAAACTGAACTGTATGGATAAATTAGATGATGCGATCAAAGGACTTCCGTATGATCCGGGGAATGAATATTCTGTTCCGTATTTCTGGGGAACAGCCGGAATCGTGTACGATAAGACAAAAGTCGATATCAAAGACCTGAAAAAAGAAGGTTATAACATTTTCCTGGATCAGAAATATAAAGGGGACATCTACCTGTATGATTCAGAGAGAGATTCTTTCATGATGGCGCTTAAGGCACTTGGATATTCGATGAATACGTCCGACGAAAGCCAGATCCAGGAAGCTTATAACTGGCTGGTACAGTGTGTACAGACCATGAAGCCGGAGATCGTTACCGATGAGATCATTGATAACATGGCGCAGGGAAGAAAGGCACTTGGCCTGATCTATTCCGGAGATGCGACATATGTAATCAATGAGAATGAGAACATGGGATACTACCTGCCGGAAGGCGGAACAAACCAGTGGTCCGATGCCATGGTCATTCCGAAGAATGCGAAGAATCCGGAACTCGCACATGCATTTATCAATTATGCGAGCGATTATGACGGAGCTTATGACAATTCAAGTTATGTAGGTTATACATCAGCGAATAAGAAGGTTATGGAAGATCTGTATGGCAAGGGCGGAGAGTTCGAAGGAATTGATGCATATATACCAAGAACAGATAATAAGAATGATGAAGTCTTTGAATATAATGAGGAGACGAAGAAAGAGATCAGTAATCTTTGGAGTAAGGTGAAGATTGCGGCTAGTAATACGAATTAAGGGGCCAATGGGCCAATGGGGACGGGGAAAATGGAATTTTCCCCGTCCCTGTTTCTATTTAAACACATACTTCTGGATCACATCAAACGACGCCGGCCCAACATCCAGAACCGCCTTATGAAACCGCATCTGCGTAAAGTTATCACCCCACTTATCCACTGCATTTTTCTTAAGTTCCAGAAATTCCAGATACCCAATATAGTATTTCAGATAATTAGCCGGATCGGCAATGATCAGATCATAGATATCCTCAATGGTCGCATCATCCGTTATCCCATAAGTGTGGAAAAAAGCCGCCGCATCGGCAAGCTTCCAGCCATCGTAATGGATTCCCATATCGGCAAGTGCATATAGTCCAAGAATGACAGATGAGTTGCGTTGAAATAATGTAGCCTGCTCTTTCGTCAGTGTGGAAAAGTAGTAGCTCATCATCTCGCTGTAAGTGGCCCAGCCCTCGGTGTATCCGCCATAGTTCAGTACACAGCGGATTGGATCGGGATGAAGGCTTGCATAATAGACATTCTGATATAAATGTCCGGGGTAGCCTTCGTGGGCGAGGGTGGTGAAGAGAGAGAGGTTGTCGGTGAGGTGCCCGTTGTTGATGTAGATTACATTTTCAGAAGTGTTGTCGATGGCCGGGATCATGTAGAAAGCCGGGCTTAAGTAGTCTTCCATGGATTTCTGGACGTATTTAATCTGTGTATGAATCTGTGGATATGGTGGAAAATCTTTCGTAATCTTGCCGGACAATGTGGATAAGATCTTTTCCGGGTCAGATTCGGTGAGTAGTGTACCCTGGGGGCTGAAAATATCAGAAGTTATGGAGGATGAGGCGGAAGAGGAATCACCAGTCAGCACCCGTTGCATAACTGTAAGATCCGAAAGTATCTGTGCATTTGCAAGATTTTGCAGCTCTGCAATACTGCGGGAGGAACCGGTCTCACTTCTTACCAGATATTCGTAATAAGTCCGGCCATTCGGAAGATAGCACAGCCCGTTATTGTTTTGCCGGAACTGCGGAGTTCGGACAAGCCGGAAATAAGTTGTTCATAGGCCGGAAAATATATTTTTTTTATTGTAAACGTTGTTCTGCCGGGTATAGGCTTCCCGCTGCTTTTCGGTAAGGACACCGTCTTTGGCAGAAGCAAGTTCTTCCAGCCGTTCCACGAAAGAAGAATAGAGATAATTGCTTTCTTTTAAATTAACAAAATCCCGGCATTCTTTGATGATGGAGTCGGCAGTATAGGATGCCATAAAAAGGCCGGATTCGGATTTTGTGTGTTCAAAATTCAGGATAGATCGGAAGTATTCCGGTGTTTTAGTAAGAAGCTGCAGATAGTTTTCAATATCGGAGATCTCATAAAAACGGTATTCTGATAAGATGACCGGAAGCTGTGACTGAGTTCCTGTGAGAGGTGCAAGTGGTTCGTCGTAGAGTGTATAAGGGGACAGATCATAGGCAGAATTCAGATAGTCATTCAGCACATCATAAGTAAGGCGGTTGTCTTTGGAAAGAGATGTTCTGTTATAGGAGCGAAGTCTGGTCTGTTCCGCATCGACACTAGACCGGACCAGTTCGGGATCGGTGGTACATTGTCCATAAGAAATGGGCGCATTTTTTATGCCATATTTTTCGGGATTTTTTAAGGTGTAGTGGAGAGTAATTGTATTTCCACTGATTTCCTGTCGGAAAAGTTCAGAAGTATATTTCGAAAATGCCTGATCCGCATCCTGTTGAGAATGAAAGAACAGAAGAAAAAGGAGTAGAAGTACGGATGCAGACGAAGCAAAAAGAGTAATGGCTTCCGTTTAAATTTTTCGAGAAATTTTTGCATAAAAATCCCCATATAAATCATTTGTATCATTTATATGGGGATTTCCCGCAAATATGTATTCATTGTTTATAACCGGAAGCCAATATCATAAACTTCCGGTAACTTATATGACTTATAATCCGGTAATCAGCTCAACAATAAAGACGCCGAGACATGCGAACAAGGATACCTTCAGCAGGCTCTTGCCACGGTAAGCCAGGAATACAGCAATGATAAATCCGGCAAGTGCAGACCAGATATTCGCAGTGGCACTGAGGATTGCCGGGAATGTCATAGCAGCAAGCGTCACATAAGGGACATAGTATAAAAATGATTTGATATACGTGCTTTTAATCTCTTTGCGGATCAGCGTCAGCGGAAGCATACGGATCAGGTAAGTAACTGCCGCCATCACAAATATGTAAATGTAAATATTATGATTCATGGTGTGTCTCCTTTGTACTGTCACTCAATTCGCCAGCTTCTTCCAGTTCATCGTACTCGTCCTCTTTCACCGGGAAGAAATAAGCCGCAATTCCTGCAATGATCAGAGTAATGATGATAATACGGAATCCGGATGAAATGTTCCGAAGTCCCGGTGTCTTATCAAATAATAAGCTGGCTGCCATGGAAATGACAACAACACCCGCAAGCACACGGTTATTACGTGCCGGCGGAATAATGATCGCGAGGAACATGCCGTAAAGAGCAACGCTCAATGCACTGACAACACGCGCCGGCAATATATTTCCGGACAGGATGCCAAGAAATGTACCGAACACCCATCCGAATACAGAGATAAATATAACCCCGTAAGAATAAAAGGGACTCAGCTTCCCACCCTTACAGACTGTGACACCGAAGATCTCATCGGTTACACCATAAGCAATGAAAAACCGGTGGATCAGTGGTGCTTCCGGATCAATCTTCTGCGAAAGTGCGCAGGACATCAGACAGTATCTTAAGTTGATGATAAGCTGTGTGATGGCCATCTCTATATAAGAAGCAGTCGATGCGATCAGCGACAGCCCTGCAAACTGTCCGGCGCTGGTCACATTTGTCAGAGAGATCAGAACCGCATCAAAGATCGAATCCGACTTTTTTGCCATGATCCCAAATGTAAATGAAACCGCTATGTATCCAAGACAGATCGGTATTCCGTCCTTGAAACCGGCGGTGAAATATTGTCTTCTGGTCATAATAAATTCCCCAATCTTATGTGTAGTTTCTGTAAATAACGAGAATATTATAAGCGCTCTGATTGGTTGCGTCAATGATGTGAAAAGTGGAAGATGGGAGATATTGAGAACAAAGATAACAGTATACTATGTAAACGAATATAAAAATGCATAGAAACACTTCGAAATAGCTGCCGAATTAGTGAAAACATACAAAACATATAAAACCTATTGACAAGGTAGGGTAAAAGCAGTATCATACGCATATCGAATCTGAGATACGAAAAACACACATAGATGGAGTGATGAGTATGATAAAAGTAGAACACGCAAACAAAACCTTCTCCGGAAAATACGGTAAGGTACATGCCTTGCAGGATGTAAGCATCCATGTAGAAAAGGGAGACATTTACGGAATCATCGGATTCTCCGGAGCCGGTAAATCCACATTGATTCGTCTTGTAAATGGACTTGAAACACTGGATAGCGGAACTGTAACGGTTCATGGAGAAGAACTTGGAAGTTTGAAGAAACCGCAGCTTCGTAAATTAAGAAGAAAAATTGGAATGGTATTCCAGCAGTTCAACCTTCTGGAATCCAAAACAGTTTATCATAATATAGCATTGCCGCTGATTCTTGAGAAAGTACCGAAGGCTGAGATTGACAAGAAAGTCAAAGAAGTTCTTCGGTTTGTAGAACTGGAAGACAAGAAAGACGTGTATGTCAGCCAGCTTTCCGGTGGACAGAAACAGAGAGTCGGAATTGCAAGAGCATTGACAACAACACCGGATATCCTGCTTTGTGATGAGGCAACCAGTGCCTTGGATCCACAGACAACAGAGGCAATTCTGAAACTACTTAAGAAGATTAATCGTGAGATGGGGGTTACAATCCTTCTGATCACACATCAGATGCAGGTGGTTCAGATGATCTGTAATAAAGTAGCAGTCATGGAGAAAGGTCAGGTAGTCGAGGCGGGAAGTGTACTGGATGTATTCGGAAAACCGCAGGCACCAGTTACAAAGAGATTTGTTCAGACTGTTGTGAATGATCAGATTCCTGAAAGCATCATAAGTCTTGTAAAAGAGCAGAAAGAACATTTCCGTGTAGAACGACTGAAATTTATCGGAAGCAGCGTAAAACGCCCGGTTATCTCAGATATTTGTCATGTAGAAGGAATTGTAGTAAATATCTTAGGAGCAACCGTTCAAGAACTTCAGGACAACATAATGTGTGTGTTCATTTTACAGTTGCTAGGATCTGAAGAGAAGATTCTGAAAGCAGAGAAACAGATTGACGAAAACGGAGTAATCAGAGAAGGGTAGAGGTGATTTAATGGATCAGCAGTATTTTGGAGTTTCACTGGAGAAATTACTGACCAGTGGAGGACAGACTTTATATATGGTGGCATGGTCATTGATCATCGGAACCATCATAGGAATTATTCTGGCATTGATCCTTGTGCTTTGCCGCAAGGGCGGACTTGCAGAGAATCGGATTCTCTACAATATCGTAAGTATCTACATTAACATTGTAAGAAGCATTCCATTTGTAATCCTTCTTGTAGCAATCATGCCACTGACAAGAACAATTGTTGGAACTACGATTGGAAGTACGGCATCGTTGGTACCACTTGTTATTTACATCAGTCCATATCTGGCACGATTGATGGAGAACAGTTTGTTGGAAATTAATCCGGGTATTCTGGAAGCAGCAGAAGCGATGGGAGCTACAACATGGCAGACTATTCGTTACTTCCTTCTTCCTGAGACACTGGGATCTATTGTTCTGGCACTGACAACTGGTACAATCGGACTTCTCGGAGCATCTGCGATGGCAGGATATGTAGGTGGAGGCGGTGTCGGAGATTTGGCACTGACTTATGGATACCAGAGAATGAATACACCACTGATGATTTTCACAGTTGTAGTACTGGTTATCTTTGTACAGATCCTTCAGTTTGCAGGAAATACAATTTCAAGAAAATTAAGACAGCATAAATAAATATCAGAGTTCTGTAAGAAACAAAAAAGACAGGACAACAAGTCTGGTAATAATAGTTGTGAGTGTTTACAGTCGCTGTGTAACGACAGCCGGACATGAGATAGATAAAAAGAATAGGGAGATTTAGATTATGAAAATGAAAAAATTTATTGCAAGTGTATTAGTAGCGGCAACAGCATTTGGTCTTGTGGCATGCGGAAACTCAGGATCAGGCGATTCTGCAAAGAGTGATTCATCAGCAAAAAGCACAGATAAGAAGGAAATCGTCTATGGAAAATCTCAGGGACCATATACAGAGCTTTTTGAAGATGCCATTGTTCCGATTCTTGAAAAAGAGGGATACACAGTAAAGGGCGTTGATCTTTCTGATCTTCAGACAGCAGACGTTGCATTAAATGACGGAGATGTTGATGTTAACGTTGAGCAGCATACAGCTTACATGGAAAATTTCAACAAGAGTTATAACGGAGATCTGGTAGCAATCAGCCCGATCCCGACAGTGCCGGCAGGTGTATATTCTAAGAAATATGATTCGATCGATGATATTCCGAACGGTGCAAAAGTGGCAGTTCCAAACGATGCATCTAACACAGCACGGTGTTATCTGATGCTTCAGAAGATCGGCTGGATCAAACTGGATGAGAATGCAGATCCATCCGCAATAACACAGGATGATATCACTGAGAACCCACATAACATTAAGTTTACAGAGATGAACAGTATGACAATCCCGGCTACAATGGCTGATTTTGATTATGTAGCAATTACAGGAAGTGTTGTATACAATGCAGGAATCGATGCTTCTACAGCACTTGCGAACGAAGATATCCAAGATTACCTTGTACTTCAGGTTGTAGTAAAAAAGAGAACAAAGATGCAGCATGGGCACAGGCAATCGTAGATGCATATCATTCTGATGAATTCAAAGAATATATGAAAAAAATAATGATGGATTATGGTGGATCCCAGAAGAACTTCAGTAAGTGGTTCTGAGCGGAGTTAAAGAAAGCGAGGTAGAAGCCATGGATCAGACGGAAAAGTTAATTATAGATATAATTGATCAACATAGAGATGAAGTTATTGAGTTTGCAAGAGATATTTATACACATGCGGAACTTGGATATAAAGAATTCCGTACCTCACAGAAATTTATAAATAAGATGAAAGAACTGGGACTTCACACAGAAACAGGATTTGCCATCACAGGTGTAAAAGCATACCTGAATGAAGAGAAGAAGGAGAATGCAAGTCTTGCACTTTTAGGAGAAGTTGGATGCTCTGAGAATCCCGGAACATGCCTATGTAAATTCTGAAACAGATGCGGCTCACTGCTGCGGACATCATGCACAGATGGCAGGCATATTTGGTGCGGCACTTGCACTTACAGTACCTGAGATTGCAGAAAACTGGGTGGACAGGTAGTATTTTTTGCCACACCTGCAGAAGAGTATGGTGAGATTGAATTTAAGAATCAGCTGCGTGAGCAGGGCAAGATTCGCTATGGAGGTGGAAAATGCGAATTGATCCGTACAGGAGCGTTTGATGATATTGATCTCTGCCTGGCGCATCATATTCAGCCGGGAGATGAAATTCAAGTCGGAAGCGGAACAGGAAATGGATTTGTATCAAAAGTAATCCGCTATTTAGGAAAAGCAGCTCATGCAGCCGGAGCACCTGACAAGGGAGTGAATGCACTTTCCGCAGCTTCTCTTGGCCTTCAGGCATTAGGGCTCAACCGTGAGACTTTTCGTGACGAAGACTGCGTCCGTGTTCATCCGATCATTACGAAAGGTGGAAATCTGGTTAATGTTATTCCGGATGAAATTGTGATCGAGACACTGGTAAGAGCGAAAACAATTGAAGCATTTACGGATGCGGCAAAGAAAACAGATCGTTCTTTTCAGGCAGGTGCAGTGGCGATGGGAGCAAAAGTAGAGATTACTACACTGCCGGGATACCTTCCGACACTTGCAGAACAGGCTTTGCCGGAGTTGAAGAGAGCTGCAGAACTTGCAGCACCGGAAGTACCTGTAAGAGAGGCGCGGGACATTCCGGCGGTTCTACAGATGTAGGACGGATTTTGCGGACATTCAAAATAAAAAAGAATGTGGAGGTAACAGACAATGGCAAAATCATTATTTGAGGAACTGGGCGGCAAATACGAAAGGCAAGGGGATTATTTGATACCGTGCTTAACTGTACCCGCCGAAGAAGAACAGGCAATAGGCATCTGGGGGCAACGGCATTTAGATTATCTAAAACAGTACCGTAAAGTTACATACACCAATCTTCTTACAAGCGGCAGGCTAAACGCCTACCTTGCCGACATCAACAGACAGGCACAGGAACGCTTTGAAAGGCTCATAGAGGGTATGAAACAGGCACAGGGCATAACGGAACAGCTAAAGGCAGAAAACGCCTTAGAATGGACAGGATGCCTCAATAACATAAGGGCTTGTGCGAGGGAGATTGTGGAAAAGGAAATTATTTTTGCATAAACAGATGATTAGTGGCAGGGGGAAATCCTGCCGCTTTTTCTGCTTTAGTTTGTCAGCTTGACAAATAAAGGGTTAAGGAATATAATTAGATTCAGTATTATACAAGGAGTTAATAAATATGCGGCAAGGTATTCTTAAATAAACTGTCAATTTGATAGTGGGAACAAAAAGTAGCAGTCCCGTTTCACTTTTAATATGGGGCTTAGTTTTTTGTACCCAGTTTAAGAATACTTTTATCATGTAATTTTATATGCCCGAAAACATATAAGTGTTTTGGGGCTATTGGAGTTATTTACCCAGTGATAGGAGTATTTATCACTGGGTATTTTTATGCCCTTTTTTGGGTGTTGATAGGAGGAAAATCACATGAAAATAATTAACTTAGGCATTCTGGCTCACGTTGACGCAGGAAAGACAACATTAACGGAAAGTTTATTGTATACCAGTGGTGCAATTGCAGAACTAGGGAGCGTAGATGAAGGCACAACAAGGACAGATACAATGAATTTGGAGCGTCAAAGGGGAATCACTATCCAGACAGCAGTGACATCTTTTCAGTGGGAGGATGTAAAAGTCAACATTATAGATACGCCAGGCCATATGGATTTTTTGGCGGAAGTATACCGTTCTTTATCCGTATTAGACGGAGCAGTATTATTAGTTTCTGCAAAGGATGGCATACAGGCACAGACCCGTATACTGTTTCATGCACTACAGATAATGAAGATTCCGACAATTTTTTCATCAATAAAATTGACCAAGAGGGGATTGATTTGCCAATGGTATATCGGGAAATGAAAGCAAAGCTTTCTTCGGAAATTATAGTGAAGCAAAAGGTTGGGCAGCATCCCCATATAAATGTAACGGACAATGACGATATGGAACAGTGGGATGCGGTAATTATGGGAAACGATGAACTATTAGAGAAATATATGTCAGGGAAACCGTTTAAAATGTCAGAACTGGAACAGGAAGAAAACAGGAGATTCCAAAACGGAACGTTATTTCCCGTTTATCACGGAAGCGCTAAAAACAATCTGGGGATTCGGCAGCTTATAGAAGTAATTGCCAGTAAATTTTATTCATCAACGCCTGAAGGTCAATCTGAACTATGCGGGCAGGTTTTTAAGATTGAATATTCAGAGAAAAGGCGGCGTTTTGTTTATGTGCGTATATATAGCGGAACATTGCATTTGAGGGATGTTATTAGAATATCTGAAAAAGAGAAAATAAAAATCACAGAGATGTGTGTTCCGACAAACGGTGAATTATATTCATCCGATACAGCCTGCTCTGGTGATATTGTAATTTTACCAAATGATGTTTTGCAGCTAAACAGTATTTTGGGGAACGAAATACTGTTGCCGCAGAGAAAATTTATTGAAAATCCTCTCCCTATGCTCCAAACAACGATTGCAGTAAAGAAATCTGAACAGCGGGAAATATTGCTTGGGGCACTTACAGAAATTTCAGATGGCGACCCTCTTTTAAAATATTATGTGGATACTACAACGCATGAGATTATACTTTCTTTTTGGGGAATGTGCAGATGGAAGTCATTTGTGCCATCCTTGAGGAAAAATATCATGTGGAGGCAGAAATAAAAGAGCCTACTGTTATATATATGGAAAGACCGCTTAGAAAAGCAGAATATACCATCCACATAGAAGTCCCGCCAAATCCTTTCTGGGCTTCTGTCGGGTTGTCCATAGAGCCGCTCCCTATTGGAAGCGGAGTGCAGTATGAAAGCAGAGTTTCACTTGGATATTTAAATCAATCGTTCCAAAATGCGGTTATGGAGGGGGTTCTTTATGGCTGCGAGCAGGGGCTGTATGGATGGAAAGTGACAGACTGTAAAATCTGTTTTGAATATGGATTGTATTATAGTCCTGTAAGTACCCCCGCAGACTTTCGGCTGCTTTCCCCTATCGTATTGGAGCAGGCTTTAAAAAAAGCAGGGACAGAACTATTAGAGCCATATCTCCACTTTGAAATTTATGCACCGCAGGAATATCTCTCACGGGCGTATCATGATGCTCCAAGGTATTGTGCAGATATTGTAAGTACTCAGATAAAGAATGACGAGGTCATTCTGAAAGGAGAAATCCCTGCTAGATGTATTCAAGAATACAGGAACGATTTAACTTATTTCACAAATGGGCAGGGAGTCTGCTTGACAGAGTTAAAAGGATACCAGCCAGCTATTGGTAAATTTATTTGCCAACCCCGCCGCCCGAATAGCCGTATAGATAAGGTTCGGCATATGTTCCACAAGTTAGCTTAACAGCTTGCAAAAGTCATATAAAATGAGATTTGAAAGGAGAATGTAACTTCATGTTTGCTAAAAATTCAAAGGCATATTCTGTCTACCTGCTGTTCCGATTTGTCTGTTCCCTGGCGGTTTCTATGTCCACAGTGCTTTCCATCGTGTACCACCTGGAGGTGGTGCAGCTGGATGCTTTCCAGCTTGTCCTGGTAGGGACGGTTCAGGAGACCTCCTGCTTTCTGTTCGAGATGCCCACCGGTGTGGTGGCGGATTTGTATAGCCGTCGGCGCTCGGTGCTGATTGGAATGTTCCTCTACGGCCTGGGCTTTCTGATGGAGGGTGCGCTACCGTGGTTCGCGCCGGTTCTGCTGGCCCAGGTTGTCTGGGGTTGCGGTGATACCTTCATCACCGGCGCTCTGGAGGCGTGGATTGCCTCGGAGGAAGAGGACAAACCCATAGACAAGGTGTTCCTGCGGGGCAGTCAAATGGGGCAAATCGGCGGCGTTCTGGGCGTGGTGCTGGGCACACTGCTGGGAAACATAAACCTGCAAATGCCTCTCATCTTGGGGGGCAGTTTGTGCTTGTTGTTGGGGCTGGTGATGGTTCGCATCATGCCAGAAACCAACTTCTCCCCTGCTATTGAGGAACGGCAGGGCTTGCTTAAAGACTTTGTCTGCCTGTTCAAGCTCAACCTGGGCTTTGTGAAAGGCGCACCTGTGTTGCTGGCGCTCTTAGCAATCACACTATGCGGGGGACTTGCCAGTGAAGGCTTTGACCGGCTCTCCACCGCTCATTTTCTGGATGACACGGTAATACCCGTTATCGGGCCGCTGAACAGCGTCACTTGGTTCGGTGTTATCAGTCTTATCGGCAACGGCTTAGGTATTCTGGCTTCTCAGTTGCTCATCGCCCGCATGGAGAAAAAAGGGACTGTCAGCCGAACCAGTGTGGTCATGTCCACCAGCGCCGGGTATATCCTGTTCCTGGTTCTCTTCGCGGTGGGGCGGAGCTTTTGGTTCATGTTGTTGGTGTTCCTGCTGGCGGGGCTTATGCGCACCATCAAGGAGCCTGTGCTGGCCGCCTGGATGAACGACCAAGTGGATGAGAAAATGCGCGCCACAGTCTTTTCCACCAGCGGACAGCTGGACTCTTTCGGGCAGATCATCGGCGGGCCTATTGTGGGGCTGGTAGCCCAGCAGGTGTCCATACCCTGGGGGCTGGTCTGTACCGCTTTCCTGCTGTTGCCCGCGCTGTTCTTAGTGCCGGTGGCGGGAAAGAAGCGGGATTGATATGGCATAGTTAAGTTTACTGACGAGCGGGAGATTACTTCCGCTCGTCTTCATTTAGTAGCGCAAAATTTGAGGACTCTTTATTTCCTTATTCGGTATAGCGGAGGCGGCTGTCAATTCGACATAATTTTCTTGTGATACTTTACCGTACATGAGCATTTGTTTCGTATTTGAAAGAACAAACTCACCAAATAAAAAAAAAAACGATATTCGGGTGGGTTATTTTGTTATACCCTAAATTACCCTCTGAATTTGTTTTTAAATTTGGAGGGATTTTTTTATGTCCTTTTTTCGGGCAGTTATCTATCTGCTCATACGAAGCAAAATTTATCAATACATAGCATATCAGAGAACGGCAGGAAACCAGTTAAAAAAATTTCTGCCAGTGCAACGGTACTTCTCACCTTGAAAGTAGAAGTACAATCTCCATACAATAGAATTACTATTTCCTATAACCGTAAAGGTCACAGAGCCTTTGCGGTTTTTCTTTTGTCGATTTTTGTTGGAAAGTGCCGTAGGGCTGTTTCTGATATGCGGTGTCGTTCTCCGCCTCTCCATCTGGATTTTTTACATTTCAAAAATTCAGATGGGAGGTATTTATGGTGAAATATGCACCAAGAAAGGTATATATCAGAGAAAGTGGCGGCTATGTGGAATTATCCTACACGGAGTTCTGCCGTTGCAGGGAATCCGACCAGACCTATATGGACAAGCTGTTTATCCCCATTCAAGGCTGTCTGCTTGAAGTCGTGAGGGAGCAATACACAGACTTCTACCGTGACAAGGAACGGTGGCGTTATCTGCAAAAATTAGATACAAAGAATAGACTGCTATCTCTCGACGGATTTACGGACAGCGAGGGGAATCCTCTGGACTTTATCACTGATGAAGCGGTGGACATTGCAGAAACCGTTGTCAATGCGGTCATGGTGGACAGGCTGAAAGCCGCCCTGCCTTTGCTGTCGGATAGTGAACAGGAGCTGATACAGGCAATCTTTTTTGACGGACTTTCCGAGCGTGAAGTCGGGGCGAGGTTGGGCATAACCCAGAGCGTTGTAAACAAACGCAAAGCCAGAATCCTAATAAAACTAAGAAAGATAATAGAAAATTAAAATTTAAGGCGTTCAGCCCCCTTGTTTTTTCCTTTGGGAAGATGAGGGGGCTTTTCTCTGCCCTCTCAATCAATTCTGATTGGAGGAAGTAAGAATGGCATACAACCACGGACGGGAGGACAGGAAATGGCGTATCTGGAAAGAAGCGGAGGAAAAGCTGCTGCGTGAGTGCGGCGTTGATGAAGCGACCATTGAGCAGATACGCATGGCGGACAGGGCAGACTTCAATTCCAACAGGCGGTTTTACCGATGGACGAATGACGTTGCGGAATATCTTGAGGACATGGCAGGCAGGGAGCGGCAGGCGGAAGTGGGTACGGTTGCGGAGTTACTGGAAGAGATTGAGAGCGAAAATCTCTATCAAGTATTAGTCACGGTGGACGGGCGTACCTTGAAAATCGTCCTGCTGAAAATGCAGGGGTATTCCACAAAGGAGATTGCCCCGCTTGTGCATTTGACGACTGGTGCCATCTATGCGAGGTTAGACCATCTGCGGAAGAAGCTGCGGAAAATTTTATAGCTTCTAAAACAGCCTGCCATCCTGCGGGCTACTGGGTGAGGGATGGAAATCCCCTCACTCATTTTTTGCAGGAGGACAACAGGATGGCATACAGGGTTAAGGCATACACGCTTCGGGAGGAATCCACGGAAAGCGGCACAAGGTATTTTATCAGCTTTAAGGACGGGCAGGGCAAATCCCACGAGTTGGAAGTGTCGGAACAGTTCTTTATGGAGTTTCGGCAGATGGAGCGCAGGAACAGGAATCTTTTCTAATGGGACGAGCGGCACAGGGAGTTTAACGAGGTATGGGACGAAACCCTTTACAGACGGGCGTTGCGTGTGCCTAAGAGCTTGATGAACGCATGGTTGAGGAAGAACGGAATGAAACGCTCTATAAGGCGGTTGGGAGCCTTCCAGAGATACAAAGGCGGCGTTTCCTGCTCTACTACGAGTATGAGTTCAATTTTTACCAAATCGCCGCTATGGAGCATTGCACCGCTTCGGCAATACAGAAATCTGTTGCGATTGCAAAGGAGAAAGTAAAGGCGGAAATTGAAGAAATATCTCCAACCGTGACCGACACCGCCCGAAAAAGAAATCTGTTTTTTATTTGTGTGGGATTGGCGGCATTACATACTCTCACTTTTTTCCGTGGGAGTAAATCTATTTTTAAGGAGGTCAACGCCTATGTGCAACGAAAACAAAGACACCGCCCGAAAGGAGGAAAGCCATGCAGAAGTTACAGACAGTCAACGCCGAAACGCTCCTTTATGAACCGCTTGAGAAACCATCCTTTGTGGTGGACAGCCTTATCCCGACAGGCTTATCGCTGTTCTGCGGCTCACAGAAGATAGGCAAAAGCTGGCTCATGCTGAAGCTATGCTTATGCGTGTCGCAGGGAATCCCTTTATGGGATATGCCGACAATGGAGGGCGATGTGCTTTACCTCTGCCTTGAGGACACGTTCTGCCGCATACAGGACAGGTTATTTCGTTTGACGGACGAAGCAAGCGGGCGGCTCCACTTTGCCGTGGCAAGCTGCAAGCTGTCAGACGGTCTTATCGTGCAGCTTGAAGATTATCTGAAAGATTACCCAGACAGCAGGCTCATTGTCATTGATACCTTGCAGAAAGTCCGTACAGCTTCAAAAGACAATGCCTATGCAAGCGACTATGGGGACATCTCCCTCATCAAAGACTTTGCCGACAGGCACTCTCTGGCGGTCATTGTCGTACACCACATCCGAAAGCAGAATGACAGCGACGTGTTCAACAAGGTGTCTGGGACGACAGGATTAACGGGGAGTGCGGACGCTACCTTTGTTCTGGAAAAGGAGAAACGTGCGTCTGACACCGCCAAGCTGTATGTGACGGGCAGGGACACGCCTTATCAGGAATACACGCTGCGTTTCCGTGATTGCCGTTGGGAGCTTGTGGAGCGGAAAACGCAGGAGCAGCTTGCGAAAGAAACGATACCAGATGTCCTTTTTCGGTTGGTGGATTTTATGAGGGATAAGGAAGAATGGATAGGCACGGCAACGGAACTGTTAGCCGCTATGGGGGAAACGGAAACCATACCCACGGTGATTACGAAATGGCTGAATGAATACCGCACCACATTTTTAAGCGAGAACCGTATCTGCTACCAGTACAGCCGCAGGAAAGACGGCAGGCGGATTGCCCTTGCAAGGAGGGCGGGTGACAGCGGTGATGGTGGTGACAGCGATATTAGGATACCCCCCTGTTACTGTCATTGACGCTTAAGCCATGTAAAGCTGGCGGCTCTGCCCTGCGGGTGACAGCAGTGACGGTGGTGACAGTGATTTTAGGATACCCTGCCGCTGTCATCCCTACGGGAGAACACCCCGTAAACGCAAAATGCAGGCGTGAGATTTACTCGCCCTTTTCGGTCGTGTAAAACCACCCCTGCGGTCAGAAAAATCATTCCGATTTTTCCGACTGCGTTTACAGGGTGTAACACACTACACTTTGCCCTGCAAAGTCGTGTGCAGACGTTCCCTCTGGACTCCCTTAAGGCAGGGCTGTGCCCTGCTATCTACGCCTTACGGCTTCGGATAAAAGAATGGCGGCATGACGGTGACGGCTCTTGCGAGGGGGGTATCCCAAAAACACCGTCATCATCGACATGACCGTCATGCAGGGGGTGAGGGTGACAGTTGCGGCAGTCGGCAGGGGGTATCCCAAAACTGCTGTCACCACCGTCACCGCTGTCACCCCAAAGGACGGTCACCCGCCGAAAGAAAGGAGGAATCCGCCTATGCCTTATGCAATCCTGCGTTTCCAGAAACGAAAAGCGGGCGGCGTTGCGGCTTGTGAACGCCACAACGAGCGGAAGAAAGAAGCCTACAAAAGCAACCCAGATATAGATATGGAACGCTCTAAAAACAATTACCATCTCATAGCACCACCAAAGTACACCTACAAGAAAGAGATTAACCGCATGGTAGCCGAAGCGGGGTGCAGGACAAGGAAAGACAGCGTGATGATGGTGGAAACGCTCATCACAGCTTCACCAGAATTTATGAACCAGTTACCGCCCGAAGAACAAAAAGCGTATTTCCAGACGGCTCTTGACTTCATTTCGGAGCGTGTTGGAAAGCAGAATATCCTCTCCGCTGTCGTCCATATGGACGAGAGAACGCCCCATATGCACCTCTGCTTTGTGCCGATTACGCCAGACAATAAGCTGTCAGCGAAAGCTATCTTAGGCAACCAGAAATCATTATCCGAGTGGCAGACCGCCTACCATGAGCGGATGTCCTCACGGTGGAATCAGCTTGAACGGGGGCAGTCCTCAATGGAAACCAAGCGGAAACACGTCCCCACATGGCTCTATAAATTAGGCGGCAGGCTTGATAAACAGTATGAAGAAATCGTGTCTGCCCTATCCGACATCAACGCCTTTAACGCAGGGAAGAAAAGGGATAAAGCGTTAGATTTACTCTCTGCATGGCTGCCAGACGTGGAGAAATTCTCTAAGGAAATCGGGAAACAGCAGGCGTATATCGACAGTTTGAAAGAGAGAATTGGGCAGGAATCAGACTATGCGGGGCGTATGCGTGATGAAAAGTACGAGCAGGAACTAAAGGTGCAGAAAGCGAATCAGAAGATATTTGAATTGCAGAGAACCAACGAGCAGATGGGGCGGCTGCTGTCAAAAATACCGCCCGAAGTGTTGGAAGAATTGCAGAAAAATCATAGAAGCAGAGCGAAAGAAAGGTAGATATGTGAATGAAGAAACAGGATTTTAAGGTGTTAAAGACCAAAGACTTGTACCCGTTCCCCGACAATCCGTTTCATGTGGCAGAAGATGAAACACTGTCAGAGTTAGCGGAAAGCATCAAGGAATTTGGCATTGTCACGCCGATAATCACACGCCCGAAAGAGGACGGGGACGGTTATGAAGTGATTGCAGGACAGCGGCGTGTCCGTGCTTCTGAACTTGCAGGGATAAATACCGTGCCTGCGTTTGTCCTGCCCTTAGACCGTGACCGAGCCATCATCACCCTTGTAGACAGCAATTTGCAGCGTGAGAATATCCTGCCATCGGAGCGGGCGTTTGCTTACAAGATGAAATCCGAAGCCATGAAGCGGCAGGGTTTCCGCACAGACTTAACCTCGTCACAAGTTGTGACGAAGTTGCGGACGGACGACAAGGTGGCACAGGGCTTCGGCGTGGGCAGGATGACCGTGCAGCGTTTTATCCGCCTGACGGAACTGATACCGCCGATTTTGCAGATGGTGGACGAGGGGAAAATCGCCCTCACGCCTGCGGTGGAACTGTCCTTCTTGAAGAAAGACGAGCAGGAAAACCTCTTTGCCACGATGGAGAGCGAAGAAGCAACGCCCTCACTCTCACAGGCACAGCGGATGAAACAGTTAAGCCAGAGCGGGCGGCTTGACATGGATACGATATTTGCGATTATGACGGAGGAAAAGGGCAACCAGAAAGAAACCTTGAAAATCAACACAAGCAAGCTGAAAAAATACTTTCCGAAGAACACAACGCCGAAGCAGATGGAGGAAACCATCATCAAACTTTTGGAGCGTGAGTTGCAGAGGAAACGCAACCGTGACAGCCGCTAATCTTCTTTTTTCGGGAAGTAAATACAGAGAGTTGAGGTATGGAGAATGAGAGAAATCCAGTATGAAATCGTAAAGGAAATCGCAGTATTGTCTACGGGCGACAGTGGCTACACAAAGGAAATCAATCTCATTTCATGGAATGGGAAAGAGCCGAAGTATGACATCCGCAGCTTTTCCCCGAACCGTGAAAAGTGCGGCAAGGGAATCACGCTGAACGCTGATGAAGCGGCGGCACTCCTTAAAGCATTACAGAAAGAATTAAACAGCGAGGATTAATGGTATCTGATTGGCAGGGCGGGGACATTTCCAAACTCTTCCCTGCCCTGTCTGGAAAGGAAGATTTAAGTATGGGCGAGGATAAGAAAGCAGATAAAAAGAGAAAGCGTATCGTGCCAAAAGCACCAGTGCAGATGATAATCAGCCGTGAATATGTCGGCACACAGACCGTTACAGAAGCGTTTGTCCCGATTATCTCCGAGGATATTCGGAAGAAGATTGCCGAGGGCGACACCTTCGACAATGAGGGGCTGTCCGCTTAGAATGTACGCAATGGGACATGAAAACAGATAGGACAGATACGGAGGTTTTACAGTATGGCAGGAATCAAAGAAGAAAAGAAAATCTATTTAGTCGGCATTTATTGCCGCTTATCTAAAGACGATGGTACGGATAACGAGAGTGCGAGCATTGCGACACAGAAATCCATCCTCACGGATTATGTGAAAAGCAGGGATGGCACATAGCAAAAACGTATGTGGACGATGGTTATTCTGGTACAAATTTCCAAAGACCAAGTTTCCAGAATATGATAAAAGACATTGAAAGCGGTCTGATAAACTGCGTGATTACGAAAGATTTATCCCGTCTGGGGAGAAACTATCTTGATTGTGGGTTATATCTGGAAGTTTTCTTCCCAGAGCATAACGTGAGGTATATAGCGGTCAATGACGGCGTAGATACCTTGAATAAATCTGCTATGGACATCACGCCTTTCCGCAACATTTTAAACGAAATGTATGCCGCTGACATATCTGTTAAGATAAAATCGGCATATCGGGCGAGGTTTCAACAGGGGAAATTCATGGGAACTACCGCCCCTTATGGCTATATCAAAGACCCTGCCGACCACAACCATCTGCTGATAGATGATAAAGTGGCACATGTTGTAAAAGAGATATTCGACCTTGCATTAAAAGGGAATGGAGTTGCCAAAATTTGCAGACATCTTAATAAACAGCATATCCTACGCCCTGCCGCTTATGCGGCGGAGCGTGGCGAAACAGGCTTTGAACGTCATTTTGAGGGGAACGAGGACAAACGCTATATTTGGAGTGGGAACAGCGTGAGGAGCATTTTAAGAAGCCCGATATATGCGGGAAATCTTGTAGGCTACAAACGGATTGCCGCCAATATGAAAAGCAAGAAACGCCCCTCTAAGCTGCCCGAAGAATGGGAAGTGATACCCAATACCCATGAGGGAATAGTCACGCAGGAGGAATTTGATATTGTCCAACAGCTTATTACAAGTCGTAGGCTTCCACAGAACAAGGGAGGATTTGTAAATATTTTTGCAGGCGTTATCAAGTGTGTGGACTGCGGATGTGCTCTGCGGGCAATGAACGTACACAGGAGGAAACGCCCAGAGATTATCGACTGTGTACAGTATTCATGTAATAATTATGCAAGAAACGGAAGAAGCGAGTGTAGTGCCCACAATATAGAAGCAAGGGATTTATTCAATGCCGTTCTTGCCGACATCAACTGTTTTGCGGATATGGCAGTGAATGATGAAAAGGCGGTCAGGGCCATAGAAAAGCGGCTCACGGAAACAGACCAGAGCAGGGCGAAAGCATTAGAGAAAGAACGTAAGAAGCTGAACAAACGCCTTGCGGAACTGGACAGGCTGTTTTCCTCTCTCTACGAGGATAAGGTCATGGAGCGTATTACCGAGCGGAATTTTGAGATGATGTCGGGGAAATACCAGAAAGAGCAGCTTGAAATTGAAGCAAGGCTGAAAGAGGTGACGGAAACTCTTAATGAAAGCTACGAGAAATCACGGGGAATCCGTGACTTCCTCGCCCTTATCCGAAATTATCAAGGCTTAAAAGAACTGGATGCAACAGTTATAAACGCACTCATAGACAAGATACTTGTTTCGGAGCGTGAGAAGATGGCAGACGGAACAGTGAAGCAGGAAATCAAGATTTACTATAAATTCATCGGCTTTGTCGATGAATTACATATCATACCTACAAAACGGTGGGCAGCAATGCCCGCTAAAAATTGTACGGTGTGCGGCGTTGAATATGTCCCGGGCTCTGGTGCATCAAGGTATTGTCCTGCTTGTGCCAAGAAGATACGGAGGGAGAAATCAAACGAGAGCAAACGCAGGAGCAGAGAACAGAAAAGGATAGCATGTATGAACTGTCCGCAAAAAATGACCGACTGATGTAGGTGATGTGCAGCATCTGATGCCTGTTTATACATTCAATACAGGCGGTGTAAAAGGCGGACTTCATCAGATTAACTTTGAAGTGACGAATGAAGAAGAGGCTTATATTGATACAGCGAAAATGTTTGCATTGGCAGCATATGGATTGCTGAAAGAGAAAGCTGCAAGAAGTAAAGAACTGGTTAAAAATTACAAACCAGTATTCAAAGATTCTGCAGAATATACAAAATTTATGGAGCAGTTTGATTCTAAGGAAGTACTTGATTGATAGTTAAAGAATTTAGTTGTGTAAGGAACAATGCGGGAGATTATGAAGAAAATTACAATTTCATAATCTCCTGCGTTTTGTATGTTTACAGTCCTCAGGTCAATCGGATAATCTCTCGTCATGGCACTTCAGATATGTAATTGTGGAGAGCACGAAATATAGATTATTAAAAATCGTTGCAAATCATTTGCGACGATTCTATTATATAAAATAAAGAAACTGCTTAAAGCTATGAAACATGAGGTATACGAAAGACAGGAGGAACGAATAATGTATACACCTGCAAAAGAACGATACAACATCATGGAATATAACCGCTGTGGAAGAAGCGGATTACTGCTTCCCAAGATTTCGCTTGGCTTATGGCATAATTTTGGGGATGCATCCGATTATGAAAATATGAGGCAGCTTTGCTTCACAGCATTTGATAATGGTATCACACAGTTTGATCTTGCCAATAATTACGGGCCGGCTTACGGAAGTGCGGAGAAAAATTTTGGCAGAATATTAAAAGAAGATCTGATGTCATACCGTGATGAACTGATCATTACGACAAAGGCCGGATATGATATGTGGGAAGGTCCTTACGGCAACTGGGGCAGCCGCAAATATCTGCTGGCGAGCCTGGATCAGAGCCTGAAACGTATGGGACTGGATTATGTGGATATTTTCTATCACCACAGAATGGATCCGGAGACACCGCTCGAGGAGACGATGGGAGCTCTGGCAACAGCTGTTTGTCAGGGAAAGGCACTCTATGTAGGACTTTCAAATTATGACGGAGAGACTTTGGAACAGGCAGCAGCGATTCTGAAAGATCTGAAATGCCCGTTTGTGATCAACCAGAACCGTTATTCCATATTTGACAGAACAGTAGAAAAGAATGGATTAAAAGATATGACCGGCAAGCTGAAAAAAGGGTTTATTACATTCAGTCCTCTGGCACAGGGACAGTTGACGGACCGCTATCTCAATGGAATACCGGAAGACAGCCGCATCCGAAAAGACGGAAGATTTTTGAAAGAAAGTGTGCTTACGGAAAAGCGTATGGAACAGATCCATAAGTTAAATGAACTGGCAGCTCAGCGAGATGAAAAGCTTGCGGATATGGCACTTGCCTGGCTGCTTCAGAAAAAAGAAGTTACCAGTGTCCTGATCGGTGCATCAAAAACGCAGCAGATCCTGGATAATATAAAAGCAATTCACAGTGCACCGTTTACAGATGAAGAATTGCAGAAGATTGATACGTACAGCCTGTAGACCTTGACATCCCGCCCGCTTATATGCTACGATTTACATTACGAATGGATATATGACAAACGCATTGATGAAGAGAGTATGTAACAGGAAATCTTACAGAGAATCCCGTGAACTGTAGGTGAGAATACTGCAGTGTGATGCTGAGAGGGACAGGTGGAACGTTACAGAAGATGGCTTACTGAGCGGTATGGATGAGCATGGAAAATGTAAGTTCACGAAGGGTTCCGCCCTTTACAGCGGAGAGGTGGAGTGGTGACTTCACCCGCAGAGACTGTCGGTTGCGAGACTGATAGTGAATGGAAGTGGTAACACGGATTTTCGTCTTCCCTGGGATTTACGAATTGTAACAGAAGTTATGAGGAGTGAATGCAGGGGAGATTTTTTATATAACAGGAAACTGAGTTTCCTGTTATATAAAAAGCCTCCGGCAGGATGCGCATTCGCGCGAAGAAGTAGGATGTCGCAAGCGACCGCGCTCAGCGCGAGAATGTGCCAGGGCACATTCTATATTTCATATATCCGGTAAACATAGAAGGAGAGAGAAAAAACATGTGTGAAAAATGTAATAAAGGAAAATATTATATTACAACAGCAATCGCTTATGCATCAGGCAAACCGCACATCGGTAACACGTATGAGATCGTGCTGGCAGATGCCATCGCAAGATATAAAAGAAGTCAGGGATACGATGTATTCTTCCAGACAGGAACAGATGAACATGGACAGAAGATCGAGCTGAAGGCAGACGAAGCAGGTGTTACACCAAAGGAATTCGTTGACAATGCAGCAGGCGAGATCAAGAGGATCTGGGATCTGATGAATACTTCTTATGACAAATTCATCCGTACAACAGACGAAGATCACGAAGCACAGGTTAAGAAGATTTTCAAAAAACTGTACGATCAGGGAGACATTTACAAAGGATCTTATGAAGGAATGTACTGTACTCCATGCGAGTCTTTCTGGACAGAGTCTCAGTTAGTAGACGGTAAATGTCCGGACTGCGGACGTGAGTGTAAGCCTGCGAAAGAAGAAGCATATTTCTTCAAGATGAGCAAATACGCAGACAGACTGATCAACCACATCAATGAGCATCCGGAATTCATTCAGCCGGTTTCACGTAAGAATGAAATGATGAACAACTTCCTGCTTCCGGGACTCAGGATCTGTGTGTATCTAGAACATCCTTCAAATGGGGAATCCCGGTAGACTTCGATCCAAAACATGTCGTATACGTATGGCTCGATGCGCTGACCAACTATATCACAGGAATCGGATATGACTGCGACGGTAACAGCACAGAACTGTTTAATAAGAACTGGCCTGCAGACCTCCACCTGATCGGAAAAGATATTATCCGTTTCCATACCATTTACTGGCCAATCTTCCTGATGGCACTGGATCTGCCGCTTCCAAAGCAGGTATTCGGACATCCATGGCTTCTGCAGGGCGACGGTAAGATGAGTAAGTCCAAAGGAAATGTACTTTACGCAGATGAGCTGGTTGATTTCTTCGGAGTAGATGCCGTACGTTACTTCGTACTTCATGAGATGCCATTTGAAAATGATGGCGTGATCTCATGGGAGCTGATGGTAGAGCGTATGAACTCTGACCTTGCAAATACACTTGGAAACCTGGTAAACAGAACTATTTCCATGACAAATAAATACTTCGGCGGTGTTGTAACAGATAAGGGTGTTGCCGAGACAGAAGAAGAAAAGGCTGTCGATGCAGATCTTAAGGCTGTCACAGAAGATACTCCGAAGAGAGTCGATGCGAAGATGGATGAACTGCGTGTCGCAGATGCAATCACAGAGATCTTCGTACTGTTCAAACGCTGCAACAAATACATCGACGAGACAATGCCGTGGGCACTTGCAAAAGATGAGGCAAAGAAAGACCGTCTGGAGACCGTTCTCTACAACCTGATCGAGAGCATCAAAGCAGGAGCAAAACTTCTGGAATCCTTCATGCCGGAGACTTCAGAGAAGATCCTTGCTCAGCTTGGAGACGGAAAAGTAACAGAAAAACCGGAGATCCTTTTCGCAAGACTGGATGTCAATGAAGTAATGAAAAAAGTAGAAGAACTTCACCCACATGTAGAAGAGAAGGAAGAGGCAAAAGAAGAAGCTGACGAAGAAGTGATCGATATCGAAGCAAAGCCGGAGATCACATTCGATGACTTCGGAAAGATGCAGTTCCAGGTTGGTGAGATCATTGCCTGCGAAGAAGTGAAAAAATCCAAGAAACTTCTCTGTTCACAGGTTAAGATCGGAAGCGAAGTAAAACAGATCGTATCCGGAATTAAGAAACATTACTCTGCAGAAGAGATGGTAGGCAAGAAGGTTATGGTTCTTGTGAACTTAAAACCTGCAAAACTTGCCGGAGTATTATCTGAGGGTATGTTACTGTGCGCAGAAGACGCAGAAGGTAATCTGGCACTTATGACACCGGAGAAGAATATGCCGGCCGGTGCAGAGATCTGCTAATGCAAGTATAGAAAGATACAAAGAAACTGGTTGATAATAGTTGGCTTTGTATATGAAAGAATGAAAATGAGGACGGAGGATTTTTGGAATCACCGTCCTTGTTTGATATATATCTCCAATATCCGACATCTATATACAGTATCTGTCACACAAGTTATCCACATGATGTGGATAAGTATGTGGAAAACCTTGGGATAAGGGTGGGATAACCATGAAATTCCTTGGGATAACGTGTGGAAAAGATGGGATAAATATTGGGATACTGGGGACAGGACATTTTTGATTTGGGACGGAGGATTTAAGACATTATTTTTGAAAATCCTCCGTCCCCGGAGGGATATATGATATTTGATACACATGCACATTATGACGATGAGCAGTTTTAATGAGGACAGAGTAGAATTGCTGAATTCTATGGAAGAGCAGGGCGTTGGCACAATTGTAAATGTCAGTGCAGCATATAATTCCTGCAGGAAGGTTATTGCACTTGCAAAGGAATATCCATTTGTATATGCGGCAGTCGGGATTCATCCGGATGAGGTCGGCTGCCTGAATGAAGAGAACTTTGCACAGATGAAAGAGCTGTTTAAAGAGGAGAAAGTGGTTGCGGTAGGCGAGATCGGTCTGGATTATTACTGGGACAATGAGCCGAGAGAAGTGCAGAAAAAATGGTTCATACGGCAGCTGGAACTGGCAAGAGAGTTGGATCTTCCGGTTCTGATCCACAGCCGGGAGGCAGCGGCAGATACCATGGAGATTATGAAAGAGCATGCGAAAGGACTAAGCGGTGTGATCCATTGTTATTCTTATTCCAAAGAAATGGCACAGGAATATATCAAGATGGGATTTTACATCGGCGTTGGCGGAGTGGTAACGTTCAAGAATGCGAAGAAGCTGAAAGAAGTAGTGGAAAATATTCCGCTGACATCAATTGTACTCGAGACGGACTGCCCGTATATGGCACCGGAACCGAATCGTGGAAAGCGCAACAATTCTGCTTATATCCGTTATGTGGCAGAGAAGATTGCGGAATTAAAGGGCATTACGTATGAAGAAGTAGTCGAACAGACGGAGAAAAAATGCAAGAGAGATGTACCGGTTATAGCAAAAGCAGGGGAGATATCGGAAAAACAACGATATCTTCCTTGTTTATTAATAAGAAAACCCTTATGCATAAATTTCCTATTGTCATATAAAACTACTTATGTTAACCTAATCTTACGCAGTCGTCAATCTGACAGACTGCAAAAGTATCTATCAACCAATCGGTAATTATTTCTTTCACTCTATATTCAGAGTAGATAATCCGATGAAAGCAAAAAAGAGGAAGATCGTTTGAAAAAAATGTTTCAGGCAGCTCTGAGAATCTGAGGTATTTGCTGAGAACATTTGGTAAACTTCTGCTTTTCTAAGATATACTCCTGTGTTAAAATATGCTTAGGCAGAGAATTCTTTACTTCAAACGATACTTTATCTTACAAAAGAAGGGAGAATTCTATGAGAAGAAACCAGAAAAATGTAACAGAAGATGACTTTATTATGCTTCCGACGGTGGATTTTTGTTTCAAAGAATTGATGCAAAATGAAAATATCCGGAAAGGAATCGTAGCGGCTTTGCTAAAGCTTCACCCGGAAGACGTAGAAAAAACAGACCTCATGCCTACAATATTACAAAAACAGTATGAGGATGATAAATACGGAATTTTGGATGTTCGGGTGAAGTTAAAAAACGGTGTACAGATAGACTTTGAGATGCAAGTCGTCTACTACGACTACTGGGCGAACCGGTCGGCGTATTATCTTGGAAAAATGTATGTGGATCAGATCAGAGAAGGCGACAGTTATGACAGGCTGCAGAAGTGCATTCAGGTAAGCATTCTGGATCATACTTATTTTCAGGATGATGAAAAGTGCTATCGTCGGATTGCATTGTGTGACACAGAGACAGGGAAAGAGTATACAGATCTGTTAGAGATGCACATACTGGAACTGTCCAAGCTTCCGCCTGAGCAGAAAAAGGAGACAGATCTGTTACAATGGATGCGCTTTCTAGGCGGAAAATGCAGGGAGGATTTCAAGAAGATGGCAGAGAATAATTCTACTTTTGAAGAGGCATATGATGTATTAGACAGACTGAGTGCGGATGAGAAGAAACGGCTGGAATACGAAGCAAGGCAGAAAGCAATCAGAGATCATGACATTATGATGAAGACAGCAAAAAGACTTGGACTCGAGGCTGGACTTGCAGAGGGAAGAGAAAAGGGACTTGCAGAGGGAAGAGAACAGGAAAAACGCAATATTATTCGTGAAATGCTGCAGGATCACATTCCCGATTATAAAATTAAACAATATACAGGAGCAACAGATAAAGAGATTTCCGAGGAAAAGAGCCGGTTGTTTTAAATGTCTGCGCCTATTATTGGAAGGTAGTGAAATATACAGATCGTACATGATAAAAATTCTCGATAATCTGTTCCGCATATGAAACAGCCAGAAAAGCCCGAAAAATGGGGAAAAGCAAGACCGTGGATTTTAATCAGTGCGCCGGCTATCTTGAAGAATAAATATTTTTACTTTGTAGCAGCATTGTTTATCTTGGCACTTAGCATTGCGTCAGGTAACGGATCTATGACCGTATATTATTGTGGAAATATCTTAAAAGATATGGATATGATGACACCACTTTCCATGGCACTGACACTTCCGGTTATTATTGGAAACTGTTTCGTACCTGCGATTGTTAAGAAAATAGGACATCAGAAAACGCTAATCCTCAGTTCGATTCTGATGCTGGTCGGATTCCTGATCGTAGCAATTAACCCTCACAGCGGAACATTTGCCATCGTCGGAATGGTCGTAAGAGGATTTGGAAATGGGGCAATCTTCGCTTGTGGATTCGCATTAGCAGCCATAGCAAGCTTACCGGGCATATGAGAATCTTCCATCCCCGTTTATATTTTCTTTATACATATTTCATTTTTTATCGCTGTCAATCCCGGCCAAATTATTGTATAATGAGGAATAATCGAGAAACCATATAACAGATACGGGAGGGTCTATGAAGGAACCAACGTTAGGAAATCCGCAGAATACCATCGAGGTTCTGCAGAAATATAATTTTCATTTCAGAAAAAATTCGGTCAGAATTTCCTGATCGATACACATGTATTAGATAAGATCATACAGTCGGCGAATATCACGGAGGATGATATGGTACTGGAGATCGGACCAGGAATCGGTACGATGACGCAATATCTGGCACAGGCGGCAGGAAAGGTGATCGCAGTTGAGATCGATAAGAATCTGATCCCGATCCTGGAGGATACATTAAGCGGATATGACAATGTACGTGTCATCAATGAAGATGTATTGAAGCTGGATCTTAAGAAGATTGTAGACGAAGAGAACAACGGAAAGCCGGTTAAAGTGGTGGCGAACCTGCCATATTATATTACGACGCCGATCATCATGGGACTTTTTGAAAATGAGGTTCCGGTGGAGAGTATCACTGTCATGGTGCAGAAAGAAGTTGCGGACCGTATGCAGACCGGACCGGGTAATAAGGACTATGGCGCACTGTCATTAGCAGTACAGTATTATGCCGACCCGTATATTGTGGCAAATGTTCCGCCGAACTGTTTCATGCCGAGACCGAAGGTGGGATCAGCGGTTATACGTCTGACCTGTCATCAGGAGAAACCGGTACAGGTGCAGGATGAGAAGCTGATGTTCAACATTATCCGTGCATCTTTCAACCAGAGAAGGAAGACACTGGCGAACGGTCTGAAGAATGCGGCGACATTAGATTTTACAAAAGAAGAAGTGGAAGCAGCGATTGATGCACTTGGAAAGGGTGCAAGTGTGAGAGGTGAGACACTGACACTGGAAGAATTTGCAAGATTGAGTGATTTATTATCTCCATATAAGAAAGGATGATGACGATGGACAGAAAAGAAGGGCAGACACTATTTGAGGTAACACCGGAAATCAGCCATTTTGCAGAACTTTGCGAGAAGAACAATGCGATAGACAAAGAGCTGTATACGAAGTACGAAGTCAAACGGGGACTCCGTGACCTGAACGGAAAAGGTGTCCTTGCGGACTTACGAACATTTCCGATGTATGTGCGAAGAAGATCGTGAACGGAGAGGAAGTGCCATGTGCAGGAAATCTTTACTATCGCGGCTATAATATCAAAGATCTGGTGCAGGGGTTTCTGAAAGATAAGCACTATGGATTTGAGGAAATCGCCTATCTGCTGTTATTCGGTGAACTTCCGGATAAGACGCAGCTGCAGACATTTCATGAGACACTGGTGGAAAGACGGACATTGCCGCCGACATTTGTCCGTGATGTGATCATGAAAGCGCCAAGCCGTGACATGATGAACAGCCTGTCGAGATCGATCTTAAGTCTGTACACGTATGATCCTCATGCAGACGATACGTCGATTCCAAATGTACTGCGTCAGTGCCTGAATCTGATCAGTCAGTTCCCGATGCTGATGATCTATGGTTATCATGCATATAATTACCGTATGGGAGAAGATCTCTTCATCTATGCACCGTCACCGGAATTATCAACAGCAGAGAATATACTGATGATGCTGCGTGAGAATAAGAAATATACGAAATTAGAGGCAAAGATCCTGGATATGGCACTTGTCCTTCATATGGATCACGGCGGCGGTAACAATTCTACATTTACAACGCATGTGGTAACATCATCCGGAACGGATACTTATTCGACGATCGTGGCTGCTATGGCATCCTTAAAAGGACCAAAGCACGGGGGAGCAAATGTCAAAGTAACCCAGATGTTTGACGATATGATGGAAAAAGTCAGTGACTGGGAAGATGATGATGAGGTACGCCGGTATCTGACCGATTTGTTGGATAAGAAGGCATTTGACCGGAAAGGACTGATCTACGGAATGGGGCATGCAATCTATTCCGTATCTGACCCGAGAGCCGATATTTTTAAGAAGTTCGTTAAGCAGCTTGCAAGAGAAAAGGGCTGTGAGAAGGAATATGCACTGTATGAAAAGGTAGAGCACATGGCACCGGAGGTCATCGCAGAAAAGCGTAAGATATACAAAGGTGTAAATGCGAATGTCGATTTCTACAGCGGACTTGTATATAGTATGCTGGATCTTCCACCGTCACTTTATACACCGATCTTTGCGGCAGCGCGTATCGTCGGATGGAGTGCACACCGTCTGGAAGAGCTTAAGAATGTAGATAAGATCATTCGTCCGGCGTACAAACCGCTGGCCGAATACAAAGAGTATGTCAGAATGGATGATAGATGATGAAGCATGAATTTTATTATACATCCAGAGATTCTGTGACAAAGATCCATGCGATCGAATGGCTTCCGGATAGAGAGATAAAAAGGTGTCTTACAGATATGTCATGGAATGGTGGAGTATATTTGATCGTTTATGATGAATTTTGCCGAATTTATGTCGGAGCACGGATATTATGTAGTCGGACATGATCATCTGGGACATGGGAAATCCATACAGACAGAAGCTGATCTGGGATATTTTGATGAACGGAAAGGGAATCAGTATGTGATCGGAGATATTTATCAGCTGCAGGAGATGACACGGAAAAAATATCCGGATGTGCCGTATTTTATGCTGGGGCACAGTATGGGGTCATTCCTGTTGAGACAGTATCTGACGATGTATGCGGAAGGCCTTGCGGGAGTTGTCATTATGGGAACCGGTCATCAGGGAATGCTGACGCTTTGTGCGGGAAGGATGATCTGCAGGATCATCGCAGCGTTCAAAGGATGGAAATACAGAAGTACATTTGTGGATAGTCTGAGCTTTGGAGGTTTCAATAAGAAATTTGAACCGGGCGAGACATCGAAGGAATGGATCACATCCGACAAGAAGAAAAGGGATGAATATGTGCGGGATCCGCTGTGTTCCTATACATTTACACTGGGAGCCTATTATCAGATGTTTACCGGTATGAAGGTTCTGGTACGGAAGGGAAGTATGAAGCGGATTCCGAAGACGCTTCCGGTGCTCTTTACGGCAGGATCCGATGACCCGGTAGGGGCATTCGGAAAGAATGTGACCAAAGTCTATGAGAAAATATAAAAGATGCCGGGATCAAAGATGTGTCGATCCATCTGTATGAAGGCGACCGGCATGAGATCTTGAATGAGGTGGACCGGCAGAATGTGTATCGGGATATCCTTACGTGGATCGGAGAAAGAAATAAAACAAAAGCGGAGTCGTAAAGACATCCGCAGAAATTACCGGTAAAGTGGACCGCCAGAAGTAATCTTCTGGCGGCCTTTACTTTATGAGGGGGGCGATAGTTGTTATCCAACTATCTGAAAGTATTATAATCAAGAAATGTGAAAAAAGTATGTTCATTTTATAAAAAACGCAACAAAAAAACTCTCCTTTCCGGAGAGCTTTTTGTTGTTGTTATAATTACTAAAGGAATGAGAGTAAAGTGTACACCGGAGAGTGATTCCGGTGTTTTACTTTATGAGGGGGTGATAGTTGTTGCTTATCAACTATCTGATATATAGTATAGACAAAAATATGTCTAAAGTATGTTAAAAACATAAAAAGAATTCGAAAAAATCTTAACTAAAAATGAAGAAGACAAAAACAGATTCTAAAGAGCGGAAAGTAAAGGACAGCATTCAGAGTATTTGCGTAAATGAGCAGTTACGATATCAAAGAATTCACCGGAGGTTGGTTTCAGAGTTAAAGGGCGTAATGCAATTTTTTCGAGAAGCGGTCTGTTTCCGTGCTCCCAACAGACCTTGATGACAGTGCGGATATCACGTTCAACACTATAACTTGTCGTATTATAGTGACGTGCGATGTCTGGATAAAGATACTTACTGACGAAAAGGAGGTAGTTTTCATCAGACAGACAAAGACGTATACCATAAATGAGATATTCATAGCCACGGTAAGTTGCACCAATACCAAGAGAGCGAATAAGATATTCTATTTCTGGTTCATGCATAATATGTCATCTTCTTTCTAAAAATTTTGTTTGGAAGAATCCGACAAGATGAAAATCCCACGGAGTATGAAAAAATAAAAAAAGATTCTTAAATCACCAGGGATTATTATATAGAAAAAATATCTTTACGAAAATATGGTTTATTGTTTTTAGACATAATATTAGCAGTTTCTATTTTAGACGACAGAACGGATAAAGAGCATATTTTCATAATATCTTAAGAATTTACAAGACCAGGACTTAAAAATTAGTTGATATTCTTGTATAGTATAAGGGAGGTGATGAGAAATGTACAACGTACTTGTATGTGATGATGATAGAGAGATTGTAGAAGCAATAGAGATATACCTGTCGCAGGAAGGATATAAAGTGTTAAAAGCCTATGACGGTGAGGAAGCGTTAAAAGTGCTGGACAGGGAGAAGGTGGATCTTCTGATCATTGATGTGATGATGCCGAAGCTGGATGGGATCCGGGCAACGTTAAAGATCCGCGAGAAGAAGAATATGCCGATCATAATCCTGTCGGCAAAATCTGAGGATGCCGATAAGATCCTGGGACTGAATGTAGGAGCGGATGATTATATGACGAAGCCATTCAATCCGCTGGAGCTGACAGCGCGGGTAAAGTCCCAGCTTCGCAGATATACACAGCTTGGAAGCACGATCGATAAAAGTAATCAGGCTGTTTATGCGGTCGGTGGATTATCTATCGATGATGAACAGAAGGAGGTTACGGTTGACGGGGAACCGGTCAGACTGACACCGATCGAATATAATATTTTATTATTACTGGTGAAAAATCAGGGAAAAGTATTTTCTATCGATCAGATATATGAAAGTATCTGGAATGAGGATGCTATCGGAGTGGATAATACAGTGGCAGTACATATCCGCCATATCAGAGAGAAGATCGAGATCAATCCGAAGGAGCCGAGATACCTGAAGGTAGTCTGGGGTGTCGGGTATAAGATAGAGAAGCTTTAGGAAGGAGCATATATGAAGAAATGGTACCGAATGCCAAGAGTAAAATTCTTTTTGCTGGCAGCGGCACATATACTTGCAGCTGCAGGGGTGTTATGCATCCTGTGGGCTACGCGTTATCCGGTGCTGATACAGGAGCTGTGTTCTGCTGATGCTGCGAAGACGTATGAGGAAAGCAATGCATTTGCCAATGCTGTGGCCAATGCCAATTATCACATCCTGGACGAGATCCAATATCAGACCTTATATGATACAGATGGAAAATATGACCCGGATAAGATCGTAGATGTGGCAAAATATGAAGATACAGGCGGGATAACGGGTAAAGACGAGACCGGACTGTCCTTCCGGCTGGGGGACATGTATTCCTGGGGCAAATTAATCGCAGAAACGATGACAGATGATGGTTCCGTCTCAGATACCCGGGACGAACAGGACGATATCATTGTGTGCCAGCGGTCAGATGGAAACTACCACTATTTCCGTTATAAAGAATTTAAACAGATGATCGACAGAGGGGATCTGTCATTTGTCATTACAGGAAACAGTTCTGCAGATGATATTCTGGATGAGCTGAAACAGGGGGAATATCAGGAAAGCAGCAGCGGGAAATCCAGATTCAGGGGACTTCAGGATATCGATGGAAAGATTGCTTACATCAATTGCTGGAATTATGACGGGACAAAGATTCCCGGAGACTATAAGACGGTAAACGGAGAAACGGTACTTCAGCTTGTGAATAATTCCAAGACATGGAACGGCAGGCTGAGTGATGCCTACAGAATGATAAATGATGCGGCCGAGATCATCTATTCGGATGTTGACAATTATGTGCTAAACCAGAAGCAGTATCAAGAAGGAAATTCGAATATCACATACCTGTATGTGAACCGGGATAACGGAACGGTCATTACGAATAAAAGAAATATCAGGACTATGATCATTACGAGGAGAGCCTGGAACAACTAAAAAAATCAGGGAAATATGTGATCGTAAGACCGAAGCTTGCAAACTATGAAAGTAATATTGAAAAAGCCGGCAAAGGAGATTCAATGGCACAGGAATGGCAGAAGACAGTAGCCGGTTATGTAAATGCGTCAGATTATGTATATGCATCGGTTGTGGATACAGCGTATCCTGTGAAAGATGATTTTTACGAGCAGAAACAGATCTTTACACAATATGCGGCCGGGGCAAAAGCGGCCGGTATAGGGGCAGTTCTGGCAGTCGCAGCCTATCTGGCGATTCTGGTGTTATTGACGATCGGAGCCGGAAGAAGTGCGGAAGATGAAGAAGTGCATCTGGTGAAGTTTGATCACATAAAGACAGAACCGGCAGCGGTTGGTGTAATATTGCTCTGGGCAGTAGTTATGCTGGTAGTAACAAAAGCCGGGATATTTACATGGCAAAGCGTAAATGGAGAGACTATCTATACAGAAAATAAACAGATATATCTGCAAGGAATGGTGGTGGGATGTCTGGGTGCGCTGTATAGCTGTGCGATGTTCCTTCTGGGGTATCTGAGCCTGGTGAGAAGAATCAAGGCGAAGACTGTATGGAAGAACAGTGTATTCAGATGGCTGTTACTCTTTTTGAAAGATATGCTTCAAAACATCCGGTATCTGTGGAAAATGATGATCGGATTAGCAGCATTTTTATTGTTCCACTGGCTGACCTATATATTTGCTGCAGATGGGAGTACTACCTGGGCGTGGGCATTCATCTTGCTGGTAACAGATGCCGCAGCATTCGTCTGGATGGTTCAAAAGGCAAAAGGAACTGGAAAGATCATGATAGGGATCGAGAAGATTGCCGGTGGCGAAGTGGAGTATCAGATTCCGGTAAATGGATTACTGGCAGAACAGAAAGAGATTGCAGAGAAAGTAAATTCTATTGGAGAAGGACTGGAAACAGCACTTGCAAAGAGTATGAAAAGCGAACGGCTGAAGACAGACCTCATTACGAATGTCTCGCATGATATCAAGACGCCGCTTACATCTATCATTAATTATGTAGAATTGTTAAAGCAGGAGGACTTTAAGGATCCGAAGATCCGGCGTTACATTGAAGTTCTGGAACAGAAATCACAGCGCCTGAAGACATTGACAGAAGACGTCGTAGAGGCTTCCAAGGTAAGTTCAGGGAATATTACGTTGGAATTGATGAACCTGAACCTGGTGGAAATGATCCAGCAGACGAGTGGAGAATTCGAGGAAAAATTCAAGGCAGGAGATCTAGAAGAGGTCATGAACCTTCCGAATGAGGAGATTGTGATCTGCGCAGATGGGAGACGGCTTTGGAGAGTGCTGTCTAATATATATAACAATGCGGCAAAATATGCGATGCAGGGAACAAGAGTTTATGCTGATCTCGAGAAGAAAGATGGCATGGCATGCTTCAGCCTGAAGAATATATCGGCACGGCCGCTGAACATCCCGGCTTCCGAGCTGACGGAACGATTCATCCGCGGGGATGTATCAAGAAGCACAGAAGGCAGTGGTCTGGGATTGTCGATCGCACAGTCGCTGACGGAAATGCAGGGCGGAACATTTGAATTATATCTGGATGGAGATTTGTTTAAAGTGACAATAAAATTCCCGGTTTCATAGTTGGGGACGGAGGATTGCATGCAATCCTCCGTCCTTAACTGCATTTTCTCGGTTCTGTCCGGTAAAATTGCTATCCATGATACTTGCGCTCTTGTCTAAAAAACAGTAAAATATAATATTATGAATGAATTAAGTGAATTATTACAGGAAAATTTAAATATAGAATTTATATCAGCAACGCTGAGTAATCCGAAGAAGAAAGACGATGTGCAGAAGGTAAAGGTAAGACCTGTACTGAAAAAAGAGGTACTTTACTTCCAGTTTGAATCGCTCCGGAACAATCAGGCATTTCATGAGAATGTGGAGGAGAAAAAAGCTTGTGAAATACTTCTCGAATATATGGGAAATATGCGCCAGATGCAGATGGAGACACAGAGAGCGGATTATACGGTTCTTGTAAGTAAAAAAGGAAAAGTGACCATAAAAAGTAAGATAAAAAAGGGCGGGAAAAAGAAGATTGATATGAGCCATGACCGTAAGAAAAAGTATGTGTTGGAAGAGGGAGTCCCGGTACCGTTTCTTCAGGATCTTGGAGTTATGACGCAGGATGGAAAGATTGTGCGTGCAAAATCCGATAAGTTCCGCCAGATCAACCGTTTTCTGGAGTTTATCGAAGATATCCTTCCGGAGCTGGATAAGGGAAGAGAACTTACAATTCTGGATTTTGGCTGTGGAAAGTCTTATCTTACATTTGCCATGTATTATTACCTGCATGAATTGAAAGAATATGACATAAGAATCATAGGACTGGATCTGAAGAAAGAGGTGATCCGTCACTGTAATGAACTGAGTGAGAAATATGGCTATGAAAAGCTGAGATTTCTGGAAGGGGATATTGCAGATTATACCGGAGTCAACAAAGTAGATATGGTAGTAACTCTACATGCCTGTGATACGGCAACGGATTATGCACTGGCGAAAGCGGTCGGCTGGGATGCAAAAGTAATCCTGTCTGTACCATGCTGCCAGCATGAATTGAACCGACAGATCCGGAATGAGATATTAGAACCGGTATTAAGATATGGACTGTTGAAGGAACGTATGGCGGCGCTGATCACGGACGGACTCCGGGCACAGTATCTGGAGCGTGAGGGGTATGAAGCACAGATACTGGAATTTATCGATATGGAACACACACCGAAGAATATCCTGATCCGGGCAGTAAAAAGGAATCAGAAAGCAGATCAGAAAGAATCTGTAAGGCGGCAGCAAATCGAAGCATCTATTCGGAAATGTGAAGCAGAACTCAGGGTGTCACCGACACTGGGGCGCCTGTTAGATAACCAGGGAAAAACGGAATAAAGAGGGAGTATAAATGACATTAACTTTAAAGAAACGTTTGATAAATGTGGGCGTTTTGTCTGCAGTATTTATCGTGGCTGTCATTATATTCAGCTACGTGACGAATAAGGGGAATGACAACATGACGGCTGATATGGGAGCCGCAACATTTCCACAGATCTCATTTTCATATGGAGATTATAAGATCAATACACTTACAGGCTATGCAAAGAGGATGGATGTGTCTTCTATGCATAATACCATCACTCCGGTAGCCGATCAGAGTCTGGATGTAAATATAGAAGCATATGGCAATAAATTTACAGGAGCCAGCTATAAAGTCTACACACTGGACGGGACAAGTGAACTGGAATCTAAGAAAATCAAAAAGGCAGGAAAGAACTTCAGTCTGGATCTGAGTGGAGATAAGGTACTGGATGAAGAAAGAATTCTGGAGGTTCGGCTGAACAGAAATGGTGCGGATCCGGTATATTTCTACACCAGAATTATCAGTGATGAAGATGCCAATGTTGCACAGTGTCTGAATTATATCAGTGATTATCATGAAAATGCACTTGCAAAGGCAGAGAATGCAGGCGTAGGAGCAGCGCTTGAGCCGACGGATGATGCGGATAATACGACGCTTCAGCATGTAACGATCAATTCGAATTACGAACAGGTTACATGGGGCAGTCTGAAACCACAGGTAGAACAGGAAGAACGCTGGAGTATCAAAGAACTGAACAGTACCTGCATGTCGGTATTGTTACAATACAGGGTAAGCTGTAAAGGAGAGGAAAATGAATCCGACCGGTATGCGGTCAAAGAATTCTTCCGTGTCAGATACATCGCAGATGCACAAAAGACATACCTCTTAGATTATGACAGAACGATGGATCAGATATTTGATGCGACGAAGAAGGTTCTGAATGAGAAGGGAATTATCCTCGGAATTGCACCAACGAATCTGTCTTATAAGGTGAATAAAGACGGGACGATCGTATCATTTGTCGAGGCAAATGAACTTTGGAATTATAATAAAGATTCGGATGAGGTGTCACTTGTATTCGGATTTGCAGATGCGGAAAATACAGATGTGAGAAATCTGGTTCCGGATCACAAGATCAAGATTTTGAAAGTAGACGCAAAGGGCAACACGACCTTCCTTGTGTCGGGATATATGAATCGTGGTGAGCATGAAGGTGAAGTCGGAGTGGCCGTATATTATTACGATATAGAGAAAAATTCCGTGGAAGAGAAAGTCTTTATCTCTACCAATAAATCTTATGCACAGGCAGTCAGTGAACTGGGAGAAATGTCTTATTATGATGCGAAGACAGACATGCTCTACACCATGGTGGACGGTACACTATATCAGTATAGTATAGAGGATGATGAGAAAACAGTACTGGTCAAAGGTCTGGACGCACAGCAGTATGTCGTATCGGAAGATGGAAGTCTGATCGCATATCAGGCAGACGGAGAACTTGGAACTGCAACGAAAGTATCGATCCTGAATGTAGGGACAGGAAAGAAGCAGAAAATAACCTGCAGCGAAGGAGAATGCATCCGTCCACTGGGCTTCATCAGAAGTGATTTTGTATATGGAATTGCGAAGACGGAAGACATAGGAAATACCGTGTCCGGAGAAGCAACCGTCCCAATGTACAAATTGGAGATCCGGAATCAAAAAGGAAAAGTGATCAAAACCTATCAGACAGATGGCATTTACATTTTAAATGCAGCATTTGATGAAGATATGATCACGCTGGAGCGTGCATCAAAGGATGGGGACACTTATACTGCAACAGCTCCGGATTATATTACGAACAATGAACAGAAGACGAAAAGCAATATTACACTGGAGACATATGCGACAGATCTGAAGCAGACACAGGTACGACTGACATACAATGATGGGATATCGGATAAGGAACCAAAAGTACTGAAACCAAAACAGATCCTGTTCGAGACACCGCAGACGATCACATTTTCAGACAAAGACGCACCGGAGAAATATTATGTCTATGGACATGGTGAGATCCAGGGCGTGTATACAAAGGCAGGGGATGCGATCAAGAAAGCAAATGATTACAACGGAGTGGTAGTCGATTCCTCACAGGACTATGTATGGGAGCGTGGTAACCGTAACCTGCAGTATTCGATCACAGAGAAAGATGACGTATTAAATACAATCAAGGACCGTCTTAAAAACCAGGAGAAGCCAATTGATATTTTGAAGGATATAAATGATGGTGCTGCCTATGACCTGACCGGATGTACGACAGAAGAGATCCTGTACATTATCAATCAGGGCAGACCGGTCATTGCAATGCTGGATTCGCAGAATGCGGTTATTCTGGTGGGATATAGTGATACGAATGTTGTGTATGAAGACTTGAATGACAGTACAAGACACAGCGTGAAGTATGAAGAGATGGATCAGATGACATCCGGAAGCGGAAATGCGTATATTGGATAGTTGTGTATAGAAAATAAAAAAGAGCGGACATATAACTGTTATGAAATGAGTTATATGTCCGCTCTTTTTGATACCATTCAGATATAGATTAAGCTGTGCGGAAAAGTGTTCCTTTATATTTCTTCAATGCTCCGTACACGATCAGACCAAGAACAGTGCAGGAGATCACCTCACCAATTCCAACCGTCAGCATCATAAACGGAATCGGAAGTGTCACACCATAACCGTAACGCAGTACGAACGGAACGATGATGATATTCGAAATAATCGGTGGAAGTGTTGCGACAACCGGCTTCTGCTCACGCAGTTTCCATGTGAAAAATGCACCGATCAGAGTTGCAATACTGCCGAATACAATATCCGGAAGGATCGCACCGCCCAGAATATTACCGATCAGACATCCGACAAAGAGTCCCGGAATAGCGGCTGGTGTAAATATTGGTAAAATAGTGAGTGCCTCGGAGATACGAACCTGTACTTCTCCGAAAGAAAATGGTGCAAAGATGTAAGTCAGCACCACATAGATTGCAGCGATCATGGCTGCCTGGGTCATGAAACTAAGATTTTTGTTTTTCATTTTTCAATTCTCCTTTAGTTTTGTTTTACGTGTGGAAGGTCGCGAACACACGCGCCGTAGCGGATAGGAAAGAAATCCGGTGGATGTCTTTTCTATCATCTTCTTTACGCCGGGAATCGGCGAAACCCTTGTAAGACCTTGGTTTTTTCGGGTTTTGTAACGGGTGATAGTATAGCATGAAAAGACAAGAAAAGCAAGAACATACCCACTTTCTATTAAATTTGCATATTGTATTGTTAAATTGCATATGCTATAATGCCAGTAGGCAAAAAGATAATGCTATTCTATAGTGAACAGCAACGAAAAACCCTCGGAGTGCCATCCGAGGGTTTTTCTATTCCTGATTTTGGTGTGGAAAGGCTTAACTCCACAGGTTAGTTACCGGCTATTTATCGCCATCTAACCATTTGATGATGTAGTGGCAAACTACACCAGCCGCAACAGCGACAATAAAAGATAATGCCAAATCCATAATGAACACCTCCTTCCTGTTGCCAGTATGGAGGCGGTAACACTGCCAGTATACCATATACTGTTTTGGGCTTCTACAGATTTCTCTAAAGTTCTTCTTGGTGCTAGAACACCCTCCAGACGAAAGAAAGGAGGGCGATGCGATGGTTACATATTCTGACATGATTCAATTTTGTATATTCATTGTTGCCCTTGTAGGTCTTTGTTATGAGATTTTCAAGGACAAACGAAGATAGCCGTCAACTATCGCGAATAGTTGACGACTATTTATAATAATAGCTGTTAATATTAGCAGGGTAGCCGCTTGCGGTTTCCCTCTTGTGTCTTAAAAATAGCATATCTGATAAATAGATTCAAGCAGATCAGAAAATGACTATCTTTTTGTTACCCTTTCTATTAAAATTGCATATTGTATTGTTAAATTGCATATGCTATAATGCCAATAGGCAAAGAGAAGTGAATAGTCCATGTAATTTGACTATTAACATCAAAAACCCCAGAGCGGCAACTCTGGGGTTTTCTATTCCCTTTTTGGTGGTGGGCTTAAGTCCACAGGCTCATTACTGACTATATATCACCGTCCAGCCATTGATGATGTAATGGCCAATTACACCACCCATAATAGTGACAATAAGAGAAGCGAAAAATCCATGTAATTCACCTCCTTCCTGTTGCCAGTATGGAGGCAGCAACATTGTCAGTATACCATATGGTGTTTTTGAATTTCTATATACGTTGAAAATAAATTGGGGTTTAATTTGGAATTTAATTCAGGAAGGCTTTGGATACCCGAACCGGAATAAAGCTTGAAAAGGCGTTCCTGCTCAGGTTCCATCGGCGGGTCAATTCTAAAGGGGCAAAATTCTGCTAAAAGCAGGCTTTCAAAATTT
>ENA-OPZD01000043-OPZD01000043.1-human-gut-metagenome-genome-assembly--contig:-NODE-43-length-61786-cov-10.547755_pt1 | contig 61786 bp, 51 predicted proteins | sample MGYA00242479_ERZ504495 | MGnify/ENA primary metagenome ERZ504495 (study PRJEB26092, sample SAMD00036286) | human gut metagenome | host: Homo sapiens | study: EMG produced TPA metagenomics assembly of... | reverse complement strand
AGTATGAGTATGAGCGTCACATCACACCGACGGCGGTCAGCGTGCATGGTGACGGCCAGATAGCGGAGTCGCGCGCGCCGATAAGAATGCCGTCGATTGCCATCATCCAGCCTTGCAGTGGGAAGAAGATGCCCATCGTCACCATGCCCACGGCGATCAGCGTCTGAATATGTGGCGTAGGGGAGAAGAAGTGCCCGGCGAACAGGCCGACTACCGCAAAAGCCGTGCCGATTACCGCGCCGGTGACCAGTCCCGCACGCCCGGTCGCCCGCGTCAGCCGCCGCGCCTGCTGCACGCTGCCAGCGCCCAGCGCTGTGGCCACCAGCGTCTGGCCGGCGATGCCCACGGAATCCAGCATGTTCATCGCAAAATTCCAAGAGGAGTTCACGGCCTGAAACCCGGCCAACACGGCAGTACCCATGCGCGCGGCACAGGCGACCGTAGTCACCATGGCCGCACGAATCGCCAATGTGCGAATGAACAATGGCAGTCCGTCGCCCCCGGCTGCCGCAATACCGGCCAAACGAGGCCGCAGACTCGCACCATCCGCCCGGGACCACAGAATGGCGGGGATTACCAGGAACAGCCCCATGAACCACTGAGCTACCAGCGTCGCCACTCCGGAGCCGGCAATGCCCCAATTCAGCACAATAACGAACAACACATCAAGCACCGTGTTCACCACCGCGCCGCCCACCGCAGCGATCAGCGTGATACGAACCTTCTGCAATCCTCGGAAAATGCCGTTCGCCGCATATACCATCAGCATGCCTGGCGCACCCAGCACGATTGCGCGCGATAGGTCACGGCTTGTTCCAATACTTCGCCCTGACCGCCCAGTGCCCGGCATAATGGCTCGGCAGCCGCGAACAATCCCAATCCCAGTACGGTGCCGATGCTCAAGGCCAGCCACAGGCCATCAATGCCTGCCTGCAGTCCCTCGCGACGACGACCCGCTCCCAGCAGATGTGCCACCTGCGCAGTGGTCGAGTAGGCCAGGAATATGCATAGTCCGACTGCCGTGAGGATGATGGTGGAGCCGATTGACAGGCCGGCCAACGCCGCATCCCCGATATGGCCGACGATGGCTGTGTCGATAAGGATGAAGGTCGGTTCGGCGATGAGCTGGCCGAAGGTCGGCAGGGCCAGCGCCATGATCCGGCGGTTGGTGGAGCGGGCGTCGGTCGGGCCGTTGCTGACGTTTGTGTTTGCGCCGGCATGCGGGGTGCCGAAGCCATCGCGGCGTGTAGTATCGCCGGAACTGGTGGCTTTGGCGTCGGAAGAGTCTATGGGCACGCTCACACGCATATCACGCCTGACTGCGTTGCGCAAGCACCTGTTGTGGGCGCGGAATGTTATCCCCAGACTATCCACCAAGTTATCCCCAGTATGTGGATAACTTAGTGGATTATCCCCAGAATTATCCCCAAAATGTGGATAACTTATTTTTCTATCCACATTTTGCTTTCTGCGTGTCGTGGCGCTGACTCATAGGTGAATAAGGAATGAACCGATGCGGGCAACCGTTTCGTTTCCATACGATATCGTTCACCTGCCACGCCACATCCTATACTTGGAGGCTATGCCAGAAGGAAGTGAACACTCGTATCAGAATGGGTTCGGCGGTGGCCTGGATCGTGGCGATCGTGGCGACCGCGCGGGCCGGGGCGGCACGCAGACGTCGGCGGCGGCCGGCGACCCGATTTTCGACCGCGTGCCCCCGCATGATGACGACGCGGAAATGGCCGTGCTCGGCGGCATGCTGATGAGTAAGGATGCCATCGGCGAGGTCTCGCAGACCATTGACGTCACCGATTTCTACCAGCCCAAGCATCAGACGATCTATAACGCGATCATCGATCTGTTTTCCGCCAGTCAGCCGGTGGACGTGGTGCTCGTGGCCAACCAGCTGTTGGCGGATGGCAACCTCGACAAGGTCGGCGGCGCGGACTATCTGCACAGCCTTGTCGCATCCGTACCGACCGCCGCTAATGCCATGTACTACGCGGAGATCGTCCATCAGCGGGCCATTTTGCGCAATGTGATCGCCGCCGGCACCAAAATCGCCCAGCTCGGTTATTCCGCCGAGGGATCGCAGGCTGAGGATGTGGTTAACCTCGCCCAGTCCGAGATCTACGAGATGTCGATGGGCAAGGTGCGTCAGGACTATGCCGCCATCGGCCCGGTGGTCCACGACGCGCTCGACCAGCTGGACAAACTGCAGCAAGGCCTCGTCAACAAGGGCGTGCCGACCGGCTTCCGCGACATCGACGACGTGACCCAGGGCCTGCAGCCCGGACAGATGGTCGTCGTCGCAGGACGTCCGGCCATGGGTAAGTCCACGCTCGGCATCGACTTCGCCCGCGCCGCCGCGTTGCACCACAACATGACTTCCGTGGTCTTCAGCTTGGAGATGAGCAAGGTGGAGCTCGCTCAGCGTATTATCTCCGCCGAAACCAATATTCCGATGGCCGCCCTGCGCCGCGCCGACGACATCACCCCCGAACGCTGGAACACCCTGAACCAGTTCTGGACCAAGATGCAGAACGCGCCACTGTTCATTGACGACAGCCCGAACATGAGCCTCATGGAGATCCGTGCGAAATGCCGTCGTCTGAAGCAGACCAACGATCTGAAACTCGTAGTCATCGACTACCTGCAGCTGATGACCTCGGGCAAGGCCGTGGAATCCCGCCAGCAAGAGGTGTCCGAATTCTCCCGTGCCCTGAAGCTCTTGGCCAAGGAACTCGAAGTGCCGGTCGTGGCCCTTTCCCAGCTGAACCGTGGCCCGGAAATGCGTAACGACAAGAAGCCGCAGCTCTCCGATTTGCGTGAATCCGGCTCAATCGAACAGGACGCCGACGTGGTGTTCCTGGTCCACCGCCCTGACTTCTACGACAAGGAAGACCGCCCCGGCGAGGCCGATATCATCATGGCCAAGCACCGTAACGGCCCGACCGAAACCTTCCACCTCGCCTTCCTCGGTGCCACGTCCAAATTCAAAGACATGCCGCAGGACTACAACGCCAATCAGGGGGTGTGATGATGGCAAGCAACGTTTCACGCGATGTTTCGCAAGACCAATCGTCCGTGGTGCAGACCTGCAAACCGTGGTATGCGTTCGCCACCGTGGCCGCAGGCCGCTTCGTGCGGTTTGCATCCCGCGTCACCAAACATGGCGGTTCGGCTTTGCCCGGCAAAGTCGTAGAAAGATTGACCCCGGCTTCCTGACCCGTACGCTCGGGCAGTTGCCGCTTGGCGTGGTATTGGTGTCCGGCACGAACGGCAAGACCACCACCACCCGCATGGTCGCCTCGATGCTCTCCGATCTGGGGCTGAAGGTGTTCACCAATCCGACCGGCTCGAACTTCGTGCGCGGCGTGGTCTCCGCACTGCTTACCGAAGTCACGCTCGGCGGCAAATTGGACGCGGACATCGCCGTGCTCGAGCTCGATGAGGCGTACGCCGTCCACTTCGTCAAGCAGGTCAAGCCCCGTTATGCGTTGCTGCTGAACGTGATGCGCGATCAGCTTGACCGATTCGGTGAAATCGACACCACGGCCAAACTGCTCAGCCATGTGGCTGCGGCGACTACCGGCACTGTGGTACTGAACCGCGAGGACCCGCGTATCGCCGCGCTCGCCGCGAAGGCCCCGGCTGGCACCACCGTGCGATACTTCGGCCTCGCCGACGATTTGCGCCACTATTTCCCGTCCGATGACGACATGGCCACGACCGTGTCGGTGGAAGGTGTGGCCGGGCCGCTCCCCTCAGCCAGAACTCCCCTCAGTCCGCGAAGCGAACTGAGAGGAGCTTCCGCAGGCACGGCAGAACTTCCCGCCGACGTGACACTTACCGCAGTGGGCGACCACAAGGCCACCTTCCAGATGGACGGTCAGGCTACGCCACCGACGTCAAGCTTGAAGGCGTCTACAACCTGTACAACGCGGCCGCCGCGCTCGCCGTGGTACGTGCGGTGATGCAAGACAATGCCGCCGCATCCAAGGCCACCGCCGCAGCCAACGCCTGCGCCGTGTCCGCCGACGAGCTCATCGCCGCCGTTTCCCGCGTCACGCCGGCTTTCGGCCGTGGCGAGGTCATCGACGTCAACGGTTCCCCGGTCGAACTGCTGCTGGTCAAGAACCCGATGGGCTTCCGCCTCTCGCTCGCCAGCTTCGACCCGGCCAACGCGGACACCATGATCGCCATCAACGACGAATATGCCGACGGCCGCGACATGAGCTGGCTGTGGGACGTGGACTTCACTTCCCTGCGCGCGTCCGGTGTCGCCATGGTCTCCGGCGTGCGTGCCTGGGACATGGCATTGCGCCTGGGGTATGACCAAGTGCCAGTCGCCGATACGAACACCGACCTCGAACAGGCCGTCACCGCATTCGTCAACGCCAATCCCGGCACACGCAAGCACATCTACTGCACCTACACCGCCATGCTCAAAACCCGCGCCGTACTGGGCCGCATCACCGAAGTACGGGACGCGGGCGTGGGCAAGTAACTATCCTCTAGCGCCCGCGCGCCACCTCCCGCCTGCGGGAGGACATGGTGAGGAATAAGACGCTTCCCGTCAGCGGGAAGACATCGACAAGGAGAACGTGACATGGCCAGAACAATTGATGTGGTGTCCCTGTATCCCAAAGACATGAACATCTACGGCGATTCCGGCAACGTGCTGACTATCCGCCGCCGTCTGGAACTGTACGGTTATGAACCGGTCGTCCACCAGTACAATCAAGGCGACGACTGGCCCGACCAGGTGGACCTTATTCTGGGAGGCGGCGGCCAAGACACCGGCCAGAAGAAAATCATCGACGACTTCTACCATTGCGCCGACCTGTTGCGTTCGCTTGCCGCAGACGGTACGCCGATGCTGATGATCTGCGGCCTGTACCAGCTGTTCGGCGAGTACTTTGAAACCGTGGACGGCACCCGTCTGGACGGCATCGGCGTTATCGGTGCTTATACCGTGGGCCAGAACGTGCGTATGATCGGCAATCTTGTTGAGCATTCCGACCAGTTCGGCGATGTGATTGGCTACGAGAACCACTCCGGCCAGACCTTCCTGCGCGAAGGCGTTCAGCCACTCGGCACCGTCAATCAGGACGGCCGAGGCAACAATGGCGAAGACCATACCGAGGGCGCGCGCGTGCACAACGTGATCGGCACCTACATGCACGGCTCGTTGCTGCCTAAAACCCCGCCATCAGCGATTTCCTTATCGAAACTGCCGTGACTCGTCGTTACGGTACGTTCGATACGTCCGATCAGACCCCCGAACAAGCCAAGGAGCTCGCCCGGCTCGATCAAGTAGCCACCAATGCGCGCAAGGCTGCCGCCGAACGTCCTCGGTGAATTCTCGGTGAGTCCTCGGTAAGTACCAATCAGCGAAAAATCAGTCGAAATCAGTCTGAGGGTCTAGTACATTGCCCTGTTGTTTGCGCTAGGCTTGGTGGTACGAGACATGGCACCAGGCCATGTCGGACCTCGAAGGAGGGGTATCATGGCTGATTTTGATCTTCTGGGTGATGGCCTGCGCAAGGTCCTGCTGGCGGGCATCGGAGCCCTTGCCACCGGATACGAGAAGAGCAGCGAGCTCGTCGACGAACTCGTCAAGAAGGGTGAGATTACGGTCGAGCAGGGCAAGGCGCTGAACACCGAGCTCAAGCGCAAGGTGAGCGAGACGGTGGATGACGCCAAGAAGGCCGCCGCCGAAGCCGGCGACAAAGCTGCTGCCGCAGCCGACACCAGTGCCGCCGACAAGCCCGCTGACGAGGGCAAGGCCGAGTGACCAAGCCCACACGCGCTACGCCGGAATCAGGGTCGACCCCGCTTTCCAGCAGGGTCGACCCTATTCTGACGCCTGCGAAAGCCGAACGTGAGGCGGCGGCGAACCGGTCCGTCGACACGTCGGACACGCTCAAGCAGACCGTTACCAAGGCGACTCCGAGCGTATCCGACGAAACGCTGGCACTGTTCGGACGCAGGAACGATTTCGCCACGCGCTACCATCTGACGCGCCGTGGCAAGATCAAACGACTGGGGCAGATCACCAGAATCGTCGAGCAATTCGACGTGCTGCACGGCCTGACTCCGGTCAAAATGCGCCTCATGTTCGAGGCGCTCGGCCCCACGTTCGTCAAAGTGGGCCAGATTCTGTCGATGCGCTCCGAGATTCTGCCGCAAAGCTTCTGCGACGAACTCGCCAAACTGCGCGCCGACGCCGACCCGATGCCGTATTCCACGGTGTTGGATGTGCTTGCCGCCGAATACGGGCATCCCGCCGACGAGGTGTTCGCGCATATCGACCCCAAGCCGTTGGGCTCTGCTTCACTGGCGCAAGTGCATCGCGCCACGCTGAAAACCGGCGAAGATGTGGCCATTAAAGTGCAGCGCCCGGGTGTGCGCGAAACCATGGCCCAGGACGTCTCCATCATGCGCTCCATAGCCAAGGCCGCCACTAAGGTGATTCGCACCTCACAGATCGTGGACCTGAAGGGCGTGGTCGAGGAGCTGTGGGACACCTTCGAATCGGAGACTGACTTTCTGATCGAGGCCCGCAACCTCGCCGAATTCAAGCGTTTCGCCGCCCGATTCAAATACATGGACTGCCCGACGGCGTACACCGAACTGTGCACCGAGCATGTGGTGGTCATGGAGTACATCGACGGCATCTCCGTCTCCCACCCGGGCCGGCTCGTCGATGCTGGTTATGACTTGAAGGAGATCGGCACCAAGCTCGTCGACAATTACGCCACGCAGATTCTCGACGACGGCTTCTTCCACGCTGACCCACATCCCGGCAATATCATCATCCGGGGCGGCCAGATCGTACTTATCGACCTCGGTATGACCGGTCGGCTCGACCAGCGCACCCGTGCAGTCCTCAAAGAAATGATTTTCGCCGTCGCCAAACAGGATTCGCCCGCTCTGGCCGAGGGGCTGCTGCGATTTGCCGGCACCGAGGCCGATCCGGAGGACTACCCAGCACTGCTGGCTGATCTGGACGTGATCGTCAAGGAATTCGGCACCGTGGATCTGGCCGAACTGGACATTGCCGCCTTCCTGACCGCACTGACGCAGATGGCCGGCCGCCACAACATCGAGGTGCCCAGTACGGTGACCACCGTCGGCCGCGCGTTGGTTACGCTCGAAGGCTTGCTGGACGAGTTCATTCCTGATGTGAATATGATCGAAATCATTTCCGACCATATCGCCACGTCGAAATCGCTGAAGAACGCCACCAAAGACGAGATCAAGTCGCTGGGCGTTGAGGGACATCAGGCTTTGCATGCCACGCTCGGCACCATGACCGAACTCAAGACCGTGGCCCGTATGCTGACCCGTGGTCAGTTGCGCGTCAACATGGAACTGGTCGGCTCCGAAGAGCCGTTCCAGCTGCTTTCGGATATGGTGAATCGTCTGACGATGGCCCTGATTGTGGTCGGTTTGTTCGTTGGCTCGTCGATTGTCTACTACGCCGGCATGAAGCCGATTATCTTCGGCATTCCGGTCATCGGCTTCATGGGCTACGTCGTGGCCTTCGCCCTCGGCGTATGGATCGTCATCGACATCTACTTAAAGGGGCGCAAAACCAAGAAGCGGTAGGGCATCGATTGATATCAGTCCAGCGGGAGGGTGGATTCGCGCTGGATAAGGTGGCAGGGTACGTAGTCGACACCGTGATGCGGGTTGCCGTCGATGGCATCGACCAAGTATCGTGCCGCACGCCGTCCGATGGTTTCGGTTTCGTTGTCGATCGACGTCAGTGCGGGCCTCGAGCTGGAGGTCAGTACCGACCAGTTATCGTGGCCGATGACGGCGACGTCATCCGGGATGCGCAGTCCCTGCTGCTTGAGCACGTCAATGCAGCCTCGGGCCAGTTGGTCGTTTTGGCAGACCACTGCATCGAACTTGACCCCTTGGTCGAGCAGCAGGCGGGTGGCGGCGCGGCCCCAGCCTTCGTCCCATTTGCCGTACCGGATTGGCCCGGCCGGTTCGATGCCTAGCTCAGCCAGTGCCTCGAGCGCGCCCTTGGTGCGGTCGGTGGCAGCGGTATAGGTTTCGTCGCCGCCGATAATGGCGATGTGCCGGCGGCCACACGAGATGAGATGGTTGATGGCCATGCGACCGGCGTCCACGTTGTCGCAAGTGACCGAGCAGTCTTTGGGGTCGGTGGAGGGCCGTAGACGTAGACCAGTGGCACGCCCCAGTCATGGCCAAGCGTGGGCCTGGGGTTGGTTTCGCACTGCACGATGAGCAGTCCGTCGACCTTGAGGGACAGCAGTTTCTCGACATGCTGACGTTCCAAGGCGGCGTCGCCACGAGCGTGGCCAACAATACTGAGGTCGATTGGGCTCGCAACTCGTTCTCCGCGCGATAAGAATCGGTGTGGAGAAACGACCCTGCAGATCGGAGGTGACCAGGCCGATGGTGCCGGTGGTGCCGCGGGCTAGGGATTGGGCGAGTTTGTTGGGAGAGTAGTTGAGTTGCTTGGCGGCATCCAGTACACGCTGCTTGGTTTCTTCGCTGATACGGGGTTTGTTGTGCAGTGCCTTGGATGCGGTGGCCGTCGAGACTCCGGCCAATGCCGCCACATCCTCAAGTCGCGCTGCCCGTCCGGTTGCTGGCTGGGTCATCATGCCTCGATTCCTTGGTTCTTCAGCAGTATATAGCGCATTGTTTTGCGATGAAATACCTCATACGGTGTGGTGCGCCATTGCATCTGGGAATAATTGTAGCTCAATGCGAAAACTTTCGCAAACATCTTTTTTTCGGCGTGGCGTAGTCAGGGAAATTGTTCAAGTGCAAGGTAAGTGAAAGAAAGCGTTACTTCCATGTTCGCTTTTGTTTGATTTGCTCGACACGCCGGAATGATCATTGATATTAAGCCAATTCAAGCACGTTATTCATAGTCGAATCACAGTCTCGAACCCGTTTGATGTGAGAAAAAACGCGAAAATGCGAAAGCGCTTTTGCAAAAACTTCCATGTTCGTTTATATTGAGAAAAGGCTTTCGCAGTGTTACCTGCTCCGGGCAAAGGAGCGAGCAGGGCGAAACCAAGGAGGCGGACCGTCCGCCACCGCCTCTCATAGTTGAGCGGATATATAGAGAAAGAAGCGAACATGGTGTCTTTCAATAAACTGACCCGTACTCTTGCTGGCATCGCTGCCGCCGCGTTGATCGTTCCGCTGGCCGCCTGTGGTGGCTCCGGCAATGGTGGCACTGCCACCGCCGAAGGTATCCCGGCCAAGGGCACCGACGATGGTACCGAGATCACCCTGTGGACCCGTTCCCCTCTGGAGCGTCAGGCCAAGAACGTGGTCGAGGCTTACAACAAGAGCCACAAGAACCAGGTCAAGCTCGAGATCATCCCGAACGACGATATGGAAGGCAAGGTCGGCGGCGCTTCGCAGACCGACTCCCTGCCTGACATCCTCGCCGGCGACGTGGTCCGTATTCCGTACTGGGCTTCCGAGGGCATCTTCACCGACATCACCAAGCAAATCGATGGCCTGGACAACAAGGCCGACCTGCAGCAGGGCCACATCGAAGCCGGTACTGTTGACGGCGCCGAGTACACCCTGCCGTTCATCACTGACGTTTCCGTGATGGTCTGGAACAAGAACCTGTACAAGGAAGCCGGTCTGGACCCGGAGCAGGGTCCGAAGAGCATCGACCAGTTCGTCGAGCAGGCCAAGAAGGTCGCCGCCCTCAACAAGGATGGCGTCGCAGGCTCCTACCTCGCCGGTCAGTCCGGTGGTGCTCTGGTCTTCGACCTCTTCCCGTCCGTGTGGGCTGACGGCGAATCCGTCATGAACAAGGATGGCTCCGAGGCCACCCTGGACAACGACTCCATGAAGGGCGTCTTGGACGCTTACAAGGAGCTGGCCAACACCACCAACGGCCTGGGTGCAGGCTCCAAGGAAGAGACCGGCGCCACCTGGACCGCTCCGTTCGCGAACGGCAAGATTGGCGTTATGCCTTACCCGAACACCTCCACCACTGCTCTGTTCGATGCTGAGAAGGACGGCGGCTTCGAGGTCGGCGTTGCTCCGATCCCGGGCACCAAGGAAGGCAAGACCTCCACGTTCCTCGGCGGCGATGCCATGGGTATCTCCAAGGACTCCAAGCACGTTGCTCAGGCCTGGAACTACCTCTACTGGCTGATGCAGTCTGACGCTCAGAAGGAAGTCTTCGCTGACCAAGGCGACACCGCCTCCAACATCCAGACCCTGAAGACCGCTTACAAAGACGCTGACCCACGCATCCAGACCATCAACTCCGTGATTATCGACGGCAACGGCCAGACCCCGAAGTCCCCGGCCTTCAACGAAGCCTTCAACGCCGCTGGCTCCCCGTGGCAGCTGCTCGTGCAGAACGCCGTGTGGGGTTCCGGTGACCTCAAGGCCGACAACAAGGCCGTCACCGACGTCCTGTCTGCCCAGTGATTCGGTGGTGATGCTCCTCACCATCACTCATCAAATCACAGCAATAACTGAATAATAACTGAACAGATTGAGCCGGTCCCTCCCTTGTGAGGGCAGGAGCCGGCTCAACCACATAATCGAACTTCTATCTTCTTCTTCATTCCTTCTCTTCCTTCATCACTACATACCTTATGAATGCGGTGTGTTGGCGGGGCTTCGGAGTCCTCCTTCCTCGAAGCCCTGACATCGGATTGCATTCGGATTCCGTGATTACCATTTCACAGTAATTTCCCAAAGGAGAGAGAAACATGTCGAGTGTTTCCAAGAGCGCCGGGGCTGTGCCCGTGCATAAGTCCAAGGCGAAGGCGGCGCAGACCAGGCGAGGTCTGCTGTACGCACTTCCGGACTGGCTGATGATTATCGTCCTGTTCTTCGTGCCGATTGTTCTACTGGTCGTCATGGCCTGCTCTCGTTGGAGCCTGCTGGGTGGCAACCGCGGCGTGAACTTCCCGGACAACTTCGTCAAGGTGTTCGAGAACAAATTGTTCTGGCCCTCGATTTGGTTCACGCTCGAGTACACCGTGATCGTCACGGTCTTCCTGTTGGTCCTTGGCCTGGGCATGGCCATGATTGTGCAGGAGAGCTCGAAGTGGAACAACGTGCTGCGTACCTGCTTCCTGCTGCCGTCCGCGACGGGCCTGGCGTCCGCGTCCCTGCTGTTCTACGCCCTGTATTCCCCGCAGGTGGGCCCTGTCACCAAGATTCTGAGCTCGTTGGGCCTGATGCAGGAGGGTGGTTCGGTGCTGGCCACCGGCCAGTCGGCCCTGTGGGCCACGATTATCGTGATTGTTTGGCGTTTCTCGGGCTACTACATGCTGCTGATGATGATCGGTCTGCAGGCCATCCCCGGTGATCTGTACGAGGCGGCCCGCATGGACGGCGCCGGTTCCTGGCGTATCTTCCGCTCCATCACCCTGCCGCTGATGAAGCCGACCATCGTGATGTGCCTGGTCTACTGCGTGACCGGTTCAATCCTCGCGTTTGATCAGTTCTTCATTCTGACCAAGGGTGGTCCGAACAACTCCACCATGACTGTGGTGCAGCTCATCTACAACTTCGCCTTCGATTCCAAGAAGGATCTGGGTATGGCCGCGGCGCTCTCGCTGATCGTGCTGGTGGCCCTGGTCATCATCAACTCCATCCAGATGCGCGGCATGCGCGACAACACCAAGTGAGAAAGGGGAGGTAACACATTATGACTACCCCATTGTGGAAGCGCGTCATCGCTCGAATCCTTGAGGCTCTGCTCGCCATCATCTTCATCAGCCCGCTGGTCTGGGTCATCATCTGCTCGTTCAGCCCGCAGGCCGGTTCGGCCCAGTCCAAGGGCTGGGGCGTGGCCAACTACCTGACCCTGTTCGGTTATCAGGAAGGCCTGCCCAAGTACCTGCTCAACTCGGTAATCGTGACCCTGGTCGCGGTCGTGTTCTCCGTGGTCGTCTGCACGCTGGCCGGCTACTCGTTCTCCCGCTTCGACTACCCGGGCCGCAACCTCGGCTTCATGGTCACCCTGTCCATCCTGATGGTGCCGTACGCCTCGCTGTTGATCCCGCTGATGGTCTGGTACAAGCAGATCGGCCTGAACGACAGCCTGCTGGGCGTGGGCCTGGTCATCACACTGTTCCAGCTGCCTATGAGCACGTTCATCATGCGTAACGCATTTGACGCGATCCCCAAGGACATGGAGGAGGCCGCCATGGTCGACGGCTGCAACAGCCTCCAGGCCTTGTTCAAGATCCTGGTGCCGGTGGTCAAGCCTTCGATGGTTACGGTTGGCCTGCTCGCCTTCCTCGAGGCATGGAACAACTTCATGATTCCGCTGTACTTGAGCTCTTCGTCCAAGTCCACGCTGCCGCTGGCGATGGTGAACATGCGTCAGCAGACCATGGGCGTCATCGATTACGGTGCCACCGAGGCCGGCGTCGTGATCCTGCTGATTCCCTGCGCCATCCTGTTCCTCGCACTCCAGAAGTACTACGTCAAGGGCTTTATGGCCGGAGCTGTCAAGGGCTGACGGCTCGTGCCGCCGGCCCTTGGCTGGGAGCCCGGTGGGTTCCCAGCAAGCTCCGTGCTGAGACGCGACAGCGTCGAAGCCAATACTGAGCCCGGCTGAAACCGGTCCTTAATTGCAGGGCCGGAAGCGGTGTGGTCAAGGGCCTTAAAAAAGGACAATCATGAACGTTACAATCACTTCCCCGTTCTGGAAGCGGCGTCGCGACCAGATCGTCGAATCCGTCATCCCCTACCAGTGGGGCGTGATGAACGACGAGATCGACACCACGGTGCCCGACGACCCAGCCGGCAACCAGCTGGCTGACAACAAGAGCCATGCGGTTGCCAACCTGAAGGTTGCCGCCGGCGAATTGGACGACGAGTTCCATGGCATGGTCTTCCAGGATTCCGACGTCTACAAGTGGCTTGAGGAAGCCGCCTACGCGCTGGCCTACCACCCGGATCCCGAGCTCAAGGCGCTGTGCGACCGCACGGTCGATCTCATTGCCCGCGCTCAGCAGCCGGATGGTTACCTGGACACCCCTTACCAGATCAAGTCCGGCGTATGGGCCGACCGCCCGCGCTTCAGCCTGATTCAGCAGAGCCACGAGATGTACGTGATGGGTCACTACATCGAGGCCGCCGTCGCCTACCATCAGGTGACCGGCAACGAGCAGGCCCTTGAAGTCGCCAAAAAGATGGCCGACTGCCTGGATGCCAACTTCGGCCCCGAAGAAGGCAAGATCCACGGTGCCGATGGTCATCCTGAGATCGAGCTCGCCCTCGCCAAGCTGTATGAAGAGACCGGTGAGAAGCGTTATCTGACGCTTTCCCAGTACCTCATCGACGTGCGCGGTCAGGATCCGCAGTTCTACGCCAAGCAGCTCAAGGCGCTGAACGGCGACAACATCTTCCATGATCTCGGCTTCTACAAGCCCACCTACTTCCAGGCTGCCGAGCCCGTACGCGACCAGCAGACCGCGGACGGCCACGCCGTGCGCGTCGGTTACCTGTGCACCGGTGTGGCTCACGTGGGCCGACTACTCGGCGATCAGGGGCTGATCGACACTGCCAAGCGTTTCTGGAAGAACATCGTCACCCGTCGCATGTATGTCACCGGTGCGATCGGCTCCACCCATGTGGGCGAATCGTTCACCTACGATTACGACCTGCCGAACGACACGATGTACGGCGAGACCTGCGCTTCCGTGGCCATGAGCATGTTCGCCCAGCAGATGCTCGACCTCGAGCCCAAGGGCGAATACGCCGATGTGCTGGAGAAGGAACTGTTCAATGGTTCCATCGCCGGCATCTCGCTTGACGGCAAGCAGTACTACTACGTCAACGCACTGGAGACTACTCCCGACGGACTGGACAACCCGGATCGTCACCACGTGCTCTCCCACCGTGTCGACTGGTTCGGCTGCGCATGCTGCCCGGCCAACATCGCCCGACTCATCGCTTCAGTGGACCGTTACATCTACACCGAGCGCGACGGCGGCAAGACCGTGCTGAGCCACCAGTTCATCGCCAACAAGGCCGATTTTGCTTCCGGCCTTACGGTCGAACAGCGTTCGGACTTCCCGTGGGACAGTCACGTGGAATACACGGTGAGCCTGCCCGCCAGCGCTGCGGACAGCTCGGTCCGATTTGGACTGCGCATCCCCGGCTGGTCCTTGGGCTCCTACACGCTGACCGTGAACGGCAAGCCCGCAGTGGGTTCGCTGGAAGACGCTTCGTATACCTTGTGGTCAACGCCGGCGATACGTTGGAGATTGCGCTCGAGCTCGACATGTCCGTCAAGTTCGTGCGCGCCAACTCCCGCGTGCGCTCCGACGCCGGCCAGGTGGCCGTTATGCGCGGTCCGCTGGTCTACTGCGCCGAACAGACCGATAACCCCGGTGATCTGTGGAACTATCGTCTGGCCGATGGCGTCACCGGTGCGGATGCCGCTGTGGCTTTCCAGGCCGACTTGCTGGGTGGCGTCGATACCGTTGATTTGCCGGCAGTGCGCGAGCACGCCGACGAGGATGACGCGCCGCTGTACGTGGATGCCGACGAACCGCGTGCGGGCGAACCCGCGACGCTGCGCTTGGTGCCGTACTACTCGTGGGCCAACCGCGAGATAGGCGAGATGCGTGTCTTCCAGCGTCGATAAATATCGGCGATATGCCGGCCTGCGCGCAACTGGCCGGCAAAAAATACTTATGCGCCATCGTCTGCAATAAGTCGATGACGGCATAGGCCGGATGTCAGTATCGATTGGAGCCGAAAACACATCCGGGGAATGAGGTCTCCTGTGCGGGGTAATACCCGTGCAGGAGATTTTTAATTATATGCTCCCGCTGTGAGAGCTGTCGGCGGAGTCGACTGAGGGTGGTCATAATCGGTACCGTGTAAGCCACCCTCAGTCTTGCTTTGCGAGCCAGCTCCCGCCAGCGGGAGCCTGTTGGTTCCTGATTCAGCGAGGCTGAATCGTTGCGCCGTAGGTACTGCGACACGGCGAAACACAGCAATGCCCTAATGCGAAAATAAATGCGAAAGCTGAGAAATTACCGGGTTTTTGTTGTATAAGATGGTTGATATCACTGAGGGAAAGTTGTGAAACCGTATTCGCTCGGTTATGATGTGGAATCAGCTTCGGTGAATTGCTCCAACCGGGATATCCATGGCGGATATCACACCAGATTTACTGAAGACACTCATTCCGGTGAACCCAATAGCCAATAAAGGAAACTGATGGAGAACGGGCTCTGCGGCCCAGCATCCACAGAAGAAGTCCTGGTCGCATAGACGCGACGTAGCCTGAGCGAAGACGCGAAAGACCGGGGCGGAGAGGTCCAAGCAGGAATGCATCAATCAACACGAAAGCGGTGGCTTGCGTCAATCGGCGCGGTTGCAGCGGTCGCCACACTGGCCACCGGCGGTGCAGTCACCGCGCAGGCAGCCGATGCGCCCGTCATCAAGAATGCGGATGTGGCATATCCGTCGTTCAAGGGGTCTGATGATCCGATGAAGACGGCGGCGAACAACACCACATATAACCCTGCCGCCAGCTATCTGCAGGAGACATTCGATAACGACGTGAAGAACCTGGCCGGCACCGACACCGACCATGACTTCTGGATCGATAAGATTCTCACCCGTACTGGTGCACAGCCAACTGGTAAAGGCACGAACGACAAGGGTGCTTACTCGTATGAAGGCTCCGACGGCAACAACTACCTGTTCACCCGTGGTCGCGCCGCCTACATGTACACGCACACGCCTAATCGGCTCGGTTTTGTGGGTAACACCGCCTACTGGGATGAGACCAACAGGGATGGCTTTACCGTTACCGTAAACGCTGACGGTGCAAACCAGACCCTTAACGAAGACGCCTCCCAGCGCAAGCAGACGCCGAGCTACTTCACCTCCCTGTTCCAGACCGGTGGCAAGAGCCTCAAGATCAAGGAAGTTAAGTACATCACCTACAACAACGTGATGGTTGCGAACCTCACCGTGGAAAGCACGCAGGACCGCGATGTCACACTGACCACGGCCTCGCCGTTCGCCGCCGAGGGTGCTGATGGGGCCACCGAACTTACTGGCCGCGTGAACGTCAAGAACAACCTGACGACCATCTATCCGCGCTTCTCCGCCAACAACCAGGACGGTTCCAACTGGATCGTCAGCGGTGGCAAACTCACCAGCACGTTGAGCCTCAAGGCCAACGAACCGCAGACCGTCAAGATTCAGCTCGGCCTGATCGCCAACGAACTGCCTGACTCCACCAAGGAATATGAGGCCCGTTACACCGGCGACCTTAAGGATGCTGCCGCCTCCTACAAGGATTCCGTGACCACCTACAACAAGTGGTGGGTCGATAACGCTCCCTACGTGGACACTCCGGAAGACAACATCGATAAGACCGTGGTCTACCGCTGGTGGCTGAGCCGTTTCAACATGCTCGACGCCAACATGCCTGGCAACACCTTCCAGTACCCGACCTCCATCGAGGGTGTGCTCGGCTACAACAACCAGATCGTGCTCACCTCCGGCATGTTCATGATGGACACCAAGTGGTTCCGCAACCCCGAGTACTCCTACGGCACCTGGCTTTCCGCCGGCGATACCGCCAAGAAGAGCAAGGCGGGCTATTACTACTACCACGACAATCCGGGCGACCCGGCCAACTGGAACCATAGCTACACGCAGTACATCACGCGCGCCGGCTGGGACTCCTACAAGGTGCACGGCGGTCCGTCCACCGTGGCCGAGAAGCTGGCCGACCAGGGTGCCGAGGACGTGCAAGGTCTACTCGCTTCCAAGAGCGAGCCGGACAACAACGACAACCAGAACAACAATGACAACAGCTTGATTGACTGGTCCTGGTGGTCGATGACCGGTAACGATGCCGACGCCGTTTCCTTCTCTGAGCCGGGTCGCTCCGGCCAGCGCATGGATCGCGCCGATGGTTCCGCCAATATGTGGGCCAACGCTAACGCGGCTGCTCAGGCATACAAGGCTGCTGGCGATACCGCCAACGCCGAGAAGATGCAGGCCATCGCCGACAAGATCCAGAAAGAAGTCACCACTGAACTGTGGGACAAGTCCGACAACCTGCTCAAGCACAGGTGGCTGAACGACGGTGCTTTCGCCAAGTACAAGGAGATCAATAACTACTACCCGTACTCCGAAGGCCTGATGCCTACCGGCAACGAAGATTACAACAAGGCTCTGCGCCTGTTCGAGGATTCCAACGAGTTCCCGATCTTCCCGTTCTTCACCGCCAACCAGGCGGACAAGGCCGCGTTGAACTTCCCCGGTTCCAACAACTTCTCCATCATTAATGCGCAGCCGCTGCTGCAGGTCTACTCGGCCGGCATCCGCAATTACGATGCAGCCAAGAATGGCTACATCACCAATGAGCAGTTCAAGAAGCTGCTGTACTGGGTGGCGTTCGCGCACTACCAGGGCGGCGATAACAACCACCCTGATCAGAACGAGTTCTGGAACGAGGACAACAACAACGTCGGCGATGTGAACGGTGACGGCGTGATCAACAACCTCGACAAGAACCTTGACGCCGCACAGAACGGCGGCAAGATCACCTACCGCTCCTGGATCCACCACACCCAGCTCGGCACCACGAACTGGACGATGGTCGAGGACGTAGCCGGTATGGTGCCGCGCGAGGACAACAAGATTGAGCTAAACCCGATCGAAATCCCCGGTTGGAACTACTTCACGGTAAACAACCTGCGCTACCACGATCAGGATGTCTCCATCGTATGGGACAAGGACGGCAGCCACTACGGTGGTCCTGCTGGCTACAGCCTGTACGTGGGCGGCAAGCTCGCCTTCACCTCCGACAAGCTGGCGCACCTCATCTATGACCCGGCTGCGGGAACGGTCGAGGTCAAGGACGATTCCAGTGCCCAGGTTACCGTCGGCGCCGAAGCCGTCAAGAACGTGAAGGCCGCCAATCAGGTTACCTTCAATGCCGATCAGCGCGTGACCGACCTGTTCGCCAAGTCCGGCACCAACGTCGACTCCGCCTCCAAGTCCACCACGAACGTGGCCAAGGACGCGGACGTGACCGGTACCACCTACGCCGAGAAGGACACCAACTACCCGGCCAAGAACGCGGTGGACGGCAAGACCGTGATGGAATCGTTCTGGGGTACCAAGGGCTCTGAGAACAAGACCGACACGCTCAATATCAAGTTCAAGGACGGCAAGCAGAAGATCGACGACATCCGCTTGTACTTCTACCAGAGCTCGTCCAGCCAGACCATCTCCGGCTATGCCGAGCCCGCCAACTACAAGTTGGAGTACCAGAAGGATGACGGCACATGGGCCCCGATTGCGGATCAGGTGCGCACCCCGAACTACGCGGGCGCGAACTACAACCGTATCCAGTTCACTCCGGTGGAGACCACGACCATCCGCGTCACCTTCACGCCGCAGGCCGGCATGGCCGTCGGTGTCAAGGAGATCGAAGCCTACAACACCGGTATCAAGGCTGACGGCACTTCCGAGAACCAGACTCCGCAGGTGGATGCTTACGTGTCTTCCAGCACCTCATCTGGTGCCAAGCTCGTCGGTACGGTGAAGGATGACGGTCTGCCAGCAGAAGGCGACGTCACCACCACATGGTCCCAGGTCTCCGGTCCGGAAGGCGGTACTGCGAAGTTCGTGGACGCCTCCGCTGCCAGCACCACCGTCACCTTCAACAAGGAGGGTGACTACGTCCTGAAGCTCACCGCTTCCGATGGCGAGAAGGAAGGCTCCAAGGAAATCACCGTTCACGGCATCCCCTCTGACGGTACCGTGAACGTAGCCCCGCAGTCGAGCGCCTCTGCCAGCTACACCAACGGCTACCAGCCGAAGGACAACGCCAAGAAGGTCATCGACGGTCAGGTGGTATACGCCAACACGCCGAACGAGACCTGGAACAACTGGGGCGACTCCACTGGTGTGGAGCCGTGGCTGCAACTGAAGTGGGCCGGCAAGGTGCCGCTGAAGAAGGCCAAGGTCTTCTTCTGGACCGATGGCGGTGGCGTGCCGATGGTCTCATCTTGGAAGCTCCAGTACGCTGACGCTGACGGTAACTGGCAGGATGTGAAACTGGCTGACGGCCAGTCCTACACGGTCAACCGGAACGAAGGCAACGAAGTGAAGTTCGCCGACGCCGTCGAAACCGACAAGCTGCGCGTGGTCTTCCCGAAGGGCGCCATCGTGGGTGCTTCCGAGTTCGAGGCGTACGCCATCGAGCCGGTGAGCGTGGACGAAGTCAACCGACTGGTGCAGACCGGTTCCAAGGCTGATGATCTGAAGCTGCCATCCACCGTGAGCGCCGTATACACCGACGGTTCTCGCCGTGACCTCGCCGTCACGTGGGGTAAGGTGACCGACGCTCAGCTGGCCGCCGATGCCGTATTCGATGTCAAGGGCACCGTCGCCGGTGCGCTGAACGGTACGGTTGCACACATCGCGGCTCGTTCCGATACCGCATCGCAGACCGTGGGTAATGCGCAGCCGGTTGAGCAGACCGTCTACCAGAACGCCAAGTCCATCGACCTGCCCGCCACGGTTCCGGTGAAGTTCCCGAACGGATACAACGACGACCGCAAGGTCACGTGGAAGGATGCCGACATCAAGGCCATCGACCTGACCAAGGTTGGTGACTACGAGGTGGCTGGTACCGTCGACGACGGTTCATCTTCCGCAGCTGCCAAGCTCACTGTCCACGTGGTTGCCGACCCGAACGGTTCCTCCACTCCGGAGCCTGAGCCTGAGCCGTTGGTCGGTTGGATTGAAGGCAAGGCGACCAGGACCACCATTTCGCCTGATTCCGAGGCGACCTGGTCACCGGCCGAAGGCAAGCTCAACGACGGCGTAGTCGTCGATGATACTTGGCCGACCACGGATGATCAGAACGTCAACGACAAGGTCTGGGGTTCTTGGGGCAAGGCAAAGGACGGCATGTACGCCCAGTACGACTTCGGTCAGTCCGTGACCATTGACCAGAGCCGCGCCCAGTTCTGGGCCAACTTCGCTGAGACTGACGATTCGAAGGGTGGTCTGGAAGTCCCGGACGCTTGGAAGATTCAGTACCTCGCCGAGGATGGTTCTTGGAAGGACGTCGAGCCCACCGAGGATTACACCGTCGTGCGTAATTCGCCGGCTTCTCGTGCGGATACCGATGCCAAGGGTTGGAGCGCTGTGACCTTCAAGCCGGTCACCACCAAGTCGCTGCGACTCGTGCTCACTCCGTACACCGGCAGCAGCACCTTCGGGGCCGCCGTGGCCGAGTGGGGCGTGCATGGTATTGACGGCACCGAGCCTGAACCTACCCCGGTCGACAAGACCGCGCTCAAGTCGGCTCTTGACGCAGCCAACGGCCTCGATGCACGCCGCTACACCGCCGCTTCATGGGCTGAGTTCCAGCAAATCATTGACGCTGCCCAGGCTGTGTACGACGATGTCAATGCCACCGAAGAACAGGTCGCCGAGCAGGTGACCAAGCTCGAGGACGGCCAGAAGGTGCTCGTTGCGCTCGCCACCGACGTGGAGAAGTCCACGTTGCAGGCGGCCATCGACACGGCCAAGGCCGAGGCCGCTTCCGGCAAGTACACGGATAAGAGTGTCGAGGCCTTGAACAAGGCCATCGAGGCTGCGGAAGGTGTGCTCAAGGGCGATGAGTCCGGTGAGGTCACTCAGGCCGCCGTCCAGGAAGCGTCCGCTTCGCTGAACAAGGCCGTCAAGGCCTTGGAAGAGAAGCCCGCCGTCGAAACGGTGAAGAAGGAGTCTCTCAAGGCTTCCATCGAGCAGGCCAAGAAGGCTGACAAGTCGAAGTACACCGAGAAGGCATGGCAGGCTCTGCAGAGCCAGATTGCCGCCGCTCAGAAGGTGTACGACGACAAGGACGCCAAGCAGGCCGACGTCGATGCCGCACAGGATGCTCTTGACAAGGCATTTTGGGCCACCAAGGTTGAGCAGAAGCCCGGCTCCCAGCAGCCTGGTGTGACCGACACTGATAAGGATGATAAGGACAACAAGGGTGATCGTGTGCCTCCGACTGGTGCCGCGGTTTCCGTAGTTGCTGCGGCTGCCGTGCTGCTCACCGCCGCAGGCGTGACCATCCTGAAGCGTCGCCAGTCCGGCGACCACGGTTCGGCTCGCCACTCGGCCTGACCCGCAACGGAGTCATTCTGCCGAGTGAGCCCCCTCACAGAGGGGGCTCTAGCCTTTTCCTTCTACCCATCATTACTCTTTTCACTCACTCAATGAGGAGCACTATGAGTTTCCATGTATCCGCGCAATCGGTTCGCGCGGTGGCCGGTGGACTCGTCGCCGCAGCGACATTGCTGTCAGGCCTTGCCCTTGCGCCGACCGCAATGGCCGCCGATTCAGCCACCGCTGACAACGCGCCCAGCGTTGCCGGTCACGCGTATAACGAACTGCCGTATAACAATCCTGATGTCACCGTCACCCAAATCGACAATAGCGCACTGCCCAGCTACATGCGCAACCCCATCGGGCAGAACGAGGGTATTGACACCCCGAACGATCTTTCGCAGAACTACTACTCTGCAGATGCATCCGCGCTGAGCTATGACGGCAAACTCTTCGTCTTCACCGGTCACGATGAGGCTTCGCCCGACTACGGCTCCTTCAACATGAAGGACTGGGGCGTATACGTCACCGATGAAGACGGCCTGAATCAAGGCAAATGGACACATTACAAGACCATCGCCAAGGCAGACCTGTTCAGCTGGGCCACCGGCGATGCGCGTACGCCGGCCAAGTCGTAGCCGACGATAACGGCACCCCGAGCGACACTTCCGATGATTGGTTCTACTACTACGTGCCGGTGAAGGACAAGGCTTCTGAGGCGGCTGGACAGGACCCGTTCGCCATCGGCGTGGCCAAGTCGAAGAGTCCGCTCGGCCCGTGGAAGGATGCCATCGGCAAGCCGCTGCTCACCACATCGCAAACCCAGATTGAAACCATCGATCCGGCATTCTTTGTGGACGAGGATGGCACCGGATATTTGCACTTTGGTACGTTCGGCACTCAGCTCGCCATCAAGATGAAGAAGGACGCCACAACCGGCCGCACCTCATACACCGAGGTGGAAACCAAGGCTGATGGCACCACGCCGAACCTCCACACCATGAAGGACGCGGACAGCAACGCGAACGGCCCGAAGGGATTCTTCGAGGCGGCGTGGGTGTTCCGTAAGGGCGATACCTATTACAACGTGTACGACGGCGGTAAGCCCGGTTCGGGCACGGCCACCTGCGTGGAATCGAACTATCAAGCTTGCATCCAGTACTCCACTTCCGACAGCCCGCTCGGCCCATGGAAGTACCAAGGCGTAATCGTGCCTTCTGGCTCGGCCACCACGATGCACCCCTCGGTGCTCCAGTTCGGCGACAAATGGTATGTGACCTATCACACCGGCGACAAGGAAGGCGGCACCGATTTCCGCCGTGCCGTGTGCATTGATGAAGTCGATTGGACCGCCGACGGCCAGATGGTTTCCACCGCCCATCCAACCAAGGCCGAGAAAACGCAGCCCTCCACCAACGTGGCTCCGTACGCAAAGGTGAGCGCCACGTTCACTGAAACGCCTGCTTGGAAGGGTTCGGTGAACGACGGCCGTGTGTTGCAAACCGCTGTGGTCCCGCCGAATCACTGGACCAACTACCGTTCTATCCCGCAATCGCAGTCCGGCGATTCTCTGGTCTACCAATGGGATGGCACTGTGCGCGTCAACTCGTCTAAGGTTTGGTTCGACGTGGATTCCAACGCTCTGCGCGCGCCCGCCTCGTGGAAGATTCAGTACTTGGACGCGGACGGCACATGGAAGGATGTCACCAACCGAGTGCCTATACAACGACCACAGGCAAGGCCAACCCCAACGCCGTCACCTTCGATGCGGTGACCACTACTGCCTTAAAGCTCGACATGACCGGTCAAGCTGTGGATGGCGGCTATGCCTCCGTGGCCGTTGCTGAATGGGAAGTCGGCTCCGACTCCAGCGAATCGCCGGCAATCACTGCGCCGAAGAGCGTGACCACCGCCACCGGTACTGCGCCTACTCTGCCGGCCACAGTGGATGTGAAGTACGGGAACCCAACCGTTGCCTCCCCAGTAATTTGGCGTCCAGTTGATGCTTCCTCGTATGCCAAGGTCGGTTCGTTTACGGCCTACGGCGTGGTCGCCGGCGTGCCCGGTGAGGCAAGCGAGCAGGGCAATGTGTCGGTAAATGTCACCGTGCAGGACGGCTACCAGCCTGCCGCTGATACCACGAAGCCGACTGTAACCGTTGCCGTTACTGCTAACGCAGGCAATAGCGAGTGGCTCACCACCGCTCCGTTCGCCACCGTGCAGGCCACGGACGACACCGCACCTATCGCCAAGCTGGAGATTTCCGCTGATCAAGGCAAGAGCTGGACCACCATCGCCGCGAATGCAAACGCGGCCATTGCCACGCTTTCCCAGCAGGGCGATGTCGAAGTGTGGGCTCGCGCCACCGATCAGGCCGGCAACGTTTCCGACGTGGCCAAGGCCGGCGGCAAGGTGGACTCCGCCGCGCCAACCGTGACCGCCGCCGCCGATAAGGAGGAGCGCACGCTGACCTTGACCGCTGATGACGGCACCGGTTCCGGTGTCGCATCAATTGAATACCGCATTGGCACAGACGGTCAATGGGCCACGTACAGCAAGCCGATTGCTGCACCGAGCGCGTCGCGCGCCACCGTGTACTACCGCGCCACCGATAAGGCCGGCAACGTGTCCGCTTCGGCGAAAACCGACATTCCATCCGACACTTCCGTGCCGCTGACCGGCTACATTGAGGGCGATGCCACCGCCACCGATGTGGACGGCAAGGCATCCGGCTGGGTCAAGGGTGCCGCCGCGTTGAACGACGGCAAGATCATTCCCGATATCACCATTGCCAACGAGGATGTCTGGGGCACTTGGCCCAACACCGGTGAGATGCGCCTCGACTACGAGTGGGACCGTGAAGTGACTATCGACTCTAGCCGCGTGCAATTCACCTCGGATGATGGCGGATTGGGTATTCCGGCATCGTGGGAATTGCAGTACTGGGACGCCTTGGCGAACAACGGTGCCGGCAACTTCGTGGATATTTCCGACGCCACCTACACTGTGACCGCCAATTCACCGTCTGCTGGCTGGGCCACCGGCGATGCCAAGGGGTGGTCTGATGGCACGTGGAACACTCCGGTCAAGACTACCAAGTTGCGTATGGTTATCACGTCCGGCTCGGCTTCTCCGGCTGTTGCCGAATGGCAGGTTCATGCCATTGACGACAGTACGCCTGAGCCGCCTGAGCCCACACCGATCGACAAGACCGAGCTCAAGCAGGCGCTCGCTGACTCGCCTAAGGCTGACGATGCCTCCAAGTACACCGAGACTTCATGGGCGGAGTACGCGGCGGTATTGGATTCGGCGCAGCAGGTGTATAAGGCTGAGGATGCCACCGAAGCTGCGGTGGTGGATGCCGCAACCCAGCTGAAGCAGGCAGCGAAGAAGCTGGTGCTTGTAGCTACGGTGCAAGATCGTGCCGCGCTGAGCGCTCAGCTCGATGCCGCTGCTGCCGTGGATCGCACAAAGTGGACTGATGAATCGCTGGCCGTGCTTGATTCGGCAGTCGCTACGGCGAATGCGCTGACGAGTGATGGTCAGGCCGCCCAGTCTGACGTACAGGCTGCGACTGAGGCAATCAGCGATGCCATCGCGGGTCTGGTTGAGAAGAGCACCACGAAGCCTGGCCAGGGTGGCGATAAGCCCGGTTCCGGCACGGACAAGCCCAACCAAGGCAACGATTCCAACCAGAACAAGGGTGATGCAGACTCCGGCAAGCACAAGAAGATACCTGACACCGGTGCAGCCGTGCTTGGTGTTGGCATCCTCGCCGTGGTACTTGCTGTTGCGGGTGTAATCATCCTCAAGCGCCGCAAGTCCGGTACCTGCTAGTCCCACTCGCTCGGCCTAGCATCACCAAGCCCCCGCGCATGAACAGCGGGGGCTTCACTTTTGTTCAATAACAAGCATTATGTGCGCGTATGAGACTACGATGGTGGGGAATCTACGAACAGGGGCAGCAATGACGGCATACATGGACCATAAGGATCTCGCCAACGAAGTTATCGATCAGGCGCGCGCACAAGAGATTACTGATGGTGTGCATCGCGTGCTTGACCGGATTGCCTCAGCGGAGTCCGCAGCCGGGCGTGCTGCCGGTTCGGTCCAATTGCTGGCTGCCACCAAGACGCGCGATGTCGGCGAGATTCTGGCGGCTATCGATGCTGGTATTCGCGTGATTGGTGAGAATCGTCCACAGGAGATTACTGTCAAGGCTGACGGTCTGGCAAAACGACTGGGGGAGCGTGGTTATTCGCTAGGCGTGATTGATGCCGCTGAGGCTGACACGGCCAATGCCGCAGCTGCAACGCATATTCCTTTCCATCTCATCGGCCAATTGCAAGCCAATAAAATCGGCAAGGTGCTGCCGGTAGTGGACACCATCGAATCCGTGGATTCCATCGAACTGGCGGAAAAGATCGCCCGCCGTGCCACCATGCGCGGCATCACGGTCGGCGTGTTGCTGGAGGTGAACGAATCCGGCGAGGAATCGAAGTCCGGCTGCGCACCCAGCCACGCCATCGACTTGGCCCAGCGCATCGGTGCGATGGGCGGACTGCGCTTGCAGGGATTGATGACTATTGGTGCCCATGTGGATGATGAGCGCACGATTCGTGCGGGCTTCGCGCATCTGCGCCGCACTCGTGACCAGATTCTTGCCTCCGGTGCCGAAGGCACGGCCGACTGCACCGAACTGTCAATGGGCATGACCCATGACATGGCCTACGCCATCGAAGAAGGCTCCACCATCGTGCGCGTCGGCACCGCCATCTTCGGCGAGCGCGCCTTCATCTGATTGGAGCTATACGAAAAACACCGCTTGATCAATAGCCAAGCGGCGTTTTCGTAAGGATTTCGGCGTATCAATCACGCATAGATATTGCGCGGACGCATGTCCTCGGGCAGGCCGTCGAGCAGAATCGCCACGGAACCTTCCTCGAACACGGAGCGAATACCCGCGGCCAGCAGCGGTGCGCAAGACAGTACGGTCATATTCGGCAGGCGCTTCTCTTCGGGAATCGGCACGGTGTCCATAAACACGATTTCATGCGCGCCGCAGTGAGACAGGCGCTCCACGGCCGGGCCGGAGAGCAGGCCATGGGTGGCGACCAGCGTCACCGACTTGGCGCCGGATTCGTTCAGGGTGCGCACGGCTTCGCAGATAGTACCGGCGGTATCGACCATGTCGTCGATGACCACGCAGTCGCGGCCGTCGACATCGCCGATAATGCCATGTGCCTCGGCATGGTTCGGACGAGTAATATCACGCTGTTTGTGGATGAATGCCAGCGGCAGATTGCCTAGCTTGGCGGCCCACTGTTCGGACACTTTGATACGGCCGGCATCCGGGGACACGATGGTGGTGTTGCCCAGATCAAGGGTGGAACGCACGTAATCGAGCAGCACCGGCATGGCGGTTAGATGATCGACCGGACCATCGAAGAAACCCTGCTCCTGAGCGGCGTGCAGATCGACCGTCATAATGCGGTCTGCACCGGCGGCGTGGAACAGATCGAAAATCAGACGGGCGGTGATGGGCTCACGACCGCGGTGCTTCTTATCCTGGCGCGAGTAGCCGAGGAAGGGCGCCACCACGGTAATCGACTTGGCGGAGGCGCGCTTCAAAGCATCGATCATGATGAGCTGTTCCATGATCCACTTGTTGATATCGCCCGAATGACACTGCAGCACGAACACGTCCGCACCGCGCACCGGTTCGGTGAAACGCACGTACATCTCGCCATTGGCAAAGTCATAGGACGTGGTTTCGAGGATTTCGGTTCCCAAGCATTCGGCCACCTTCTCAGCTAGCTCGGGGTAGGCGCGGCCCGTGACCAATACGAGTCGTTTATCCGGAGTGCCTTCAAGAATCGCCGACATGCGTTCGCATCCTTTGTTTGAGTCGCTGTGTGATTTACGCCTTAACCAGTGTACAAGCACCCCGCCGCAGCGAACGCCACGGCGGGGTGCTTATTTCGTAAGAGTGTTGAGATTGCCGAAATCACTCGGAGAACTCGACACTGACCTTATTGTCTTTGATGGTGAAGTTGCCGTTGACCTCCTTGCCTTCAAGCGTGTACGTCAGCTGGGCGCTCACGGTGCCATCGGCATTATTGGAGGTCTGCGAGATGCGCGCGTTGGTGATGCGCGTGTTCTCGCCCGAGGATGCCTTGCTGGTCAGCAGTGCGCGCTGGTTCGTATTCACGTGAGGATCGGCGATGGTGTTGGCCTTGTCGTAGTTGCCGGAGGAGATGGCGGCCACATAGCTGTTCGCAACGCTCTTCGCGCTGAACACGGCGGAAGACAGCACGCCATACACGATACCGAACAGCACGAGGAAGCCGGCCACGGCACCAACGATGATGAAGATTTTCTTCTGTTGCTCATTCATGGTGGTGGAGGTCGCGCCAGGTGCGGCTACCGGTGCCGCTCCGGGAGTGATGGGAGCCGCGGGCTGCGTGGGCTTGGCCAAAACGGTGGGCATCGCGAAACCGGCAAGAATATGGGCATACCCTGTCCCGCCTCATATATAGACTGTCCAAGTTGCCCGAAGAGGCGGTGCCGGTTTGGTGCTGCGTCATGGGCTAACACGCATACACACTCCTGCCACGGAACGTCCGTGGCCGAATAGTCCGAAGGAGGTGGGTGATGTCTGCGCACAAGTACGAACTGATGTTCATCGCCGATCCTGAGCTGGATGAGCGCGGTCTGAAGAAGCTGACCGAGCAGTATCTGGAACTCGTCACCAAGGAAGGCGGCTCTTTCGATGAGCCCGATTACTGGGGCCGTCGCAAGCTCGCCTATGAGATTGCCGGTAAGACCGAAGGCAACTACGTCGTGGTGAAGTACACCGCCGAGCCCGCTACCAGCGATGAGCTTGACCGTGTTCTGAACCTCAACGAATCCGTGATCCGTACGAAGATTCTTCGTAAGGGCTGAATCAAGCGTTTAGTCAGCTGAACAGCTGGTATTCAAGGTAAGTAAGAAGGACCGTTATGGCAGGTGAAACCGTCATCACCATCGTGGGCAACCTCACTGCGGACCCCGAGCTGCGCACTATTGGCAGCGGTGCGACCGTGGCGAGCTTCACGATTGCTTCCACCCCGCGAACCTGGAATCGTCAGACCAACCAGTTCGAGGATGGTCAGGCGCTGTTCATGAGGTGCTCCGCTTGGCGTGATCTGGCCGACCACTGCGCCCAGTCCCTGAAGAAGGGCATGCGCGTGATTGCCACCGGTCGCCTCCAGCAGCGTTCCTATCAGGCACAGGATGGTTCCCAGCGAACCGTCGTGGAGATGCAGCTCGATGAGATCGGGCCCTCCCTGCGCTACGCCACCGCACAGGTGACTCGCCAGTCGTCCGGTCAGGGCGGCTTCCAGGGTCGTTCCGGTGGTTTCCAGGGTGGTCAGCAGTCCAATCAGGGCTATGGCAACCAGGGTGGCCAAGGTGGTTATGCCGGTGGCCAGGGCGGTTACAACGGTGGCTATCAGGGTGGTGGCGCTGGATACTCCCAGCAGTCTGCCGCTCCCGCCAACCCGTCCGCTCCTGCGGTCGACCCGTGGAGTAATGCCGGTGCATCTGATGCCGGTAGCTTCTCCACGTTCGGCGCTTCCTCCGATTTCGGCGGCGACGATTCCGACCCGGAGTTCTGATCAGTACTTGCCTCCCCGCTGCCAGCAGCAATCAATATCAAGATTTATAAGGAGAACATCATGTCACGTAAGAGGCCGCAACCGCCGGTCAAGCCGTTCAAGAAGAAGCCGAACCCGCTGAAGGCCGCCAAGGTCACCGAGATTGATTACAAGGACGTTGCGCTGCTGCGTAAGTTCATTTCCGATCGCGGCAAGATCCGTTCCCGTCGTATCACCGGCGTGACCGTGCAGGAGCAGCGTGAGCTGTCCAAGGCGATCAAGAACGCCCGCGAGATGGCCCTGCTGCCGTACGCCACCTCGGGTCGCTGAGTTAGGGAGGCTTTGAACAATGGCTGAAACCAAGGTTATTCTCACCAAGACCGTGTCCAACCTGGGCCATTCCGGTGACGTTGTCGACGTGAAGTCCGGCTACGCCCGCAACTACCTGTTCCCGCAGGGCCTCGCTTTCGCGTGGACCAAGGGCGCTGAGGCTCAGATCGTCGCTATGAAGCGCGCTCGTCTGGCCAAGGCCGTCGCTACCCGCGAGGACGCCGTCGCCGCTAAGGCCGCCATCGAGGGCACTACCGTCGAGATCGCCGCCAAGGTGTCCGAGTCCGGCAAGCTGTTCGGTGGTATCTCCAACGAGGCCATCGCCGTCGCTCTGTCCGACAAGGCTGCGGTGAACCCGAAGGCCATCGAGGTCGAGACCATCAAGACCACCGGCGATTTCCCCGCCAAGGTGGCCCTCCACCCGGAGATCACCGCTTCCTTCTTCGTGAAGGTCGTGGCCGAGTGAGTCATTCCGGCCTAGTGCTGGAATCACACAGACCAAGAGTCTGAGCTTAAGCATCATCCCCCGTGCGGTTTGCGCCGCATGGGGGATTTTTGTATTAGCAAAAACGCCGGAAATAGGCGCGACACGCCGAGAGTTGCATTCGCTTCAAATCTGAGTATATTTATCACCTGTTGCAAGGAATACTTCAACATCTAACCAAGCCCCTGTAGCTCAGTTGGTTAGAGCAGCTGACTCTTAATCAGCGTGTCCAGGGTTCGAATCCTGCGGGGGCACAGACAACCGGAATCGAAAGATTCCGGTTTTTGTTTTTTCCTAGTATCAGTCCGTAGCTGGTGCGGAAAGGCCGTCTTCGCGCGTGACGGCCGGACGTGTAAGGAGCAACGTCATGCCTCAGATATTCACGTTCACCGTATCCGACCCCGAAGGCATGCACGCCCGCCCGGCTGGCCGGTTGGTTGCCAAAGCGCAGGAATATGAATCGAGCATCACCGTTGCCTACGGTGGAAAATCCGTGGATGCCAAGCGTATCTTCGGTGTTATGGGACTTGATGTTCAACAAGGTGACGAGGTTACGGTTCGGGTGCAGGGCAACGATGAAGCTGTCGCTGCTGCAGAGTTCGAGCGATTCCTCAAGGAGCACCTGTAATGAGAACGATACAGGGCGTCGGCGTATCCGCTGGCATTGCTATCGGCACGGTCCGCGTGCTCGCCGCCGTAGATTATGCCGTAGAACGCCGCTTAATCGACGACCCGCAGGCCGAGATGGATCGATTCCGCGCGCCCGTGACACGGCCGTCGCTCAGCTCAAGCAACTGCGTGACAACGTCGCCGCTGAGTTCGGCGAAAACAAGGCCGAACTGTTCGACGCCCATCGGCTTATGCTCCAGGACCCGGACTATGCGGAATGCGTCGAAGGTTTGATTGCGCAAGACAAGGTGAACGCCGAATTCGCGGTGAAGAGCGTCGCCGAACAGTTCGCCGCCATGTTCGCTGCGATGGATAGCTCGACCATGCAGGCTCGAGCCGCTGATGTCAAGGATGTTTCTCGCCGCGTGATGAACGTGCTGCAAGGCAAATGCGATAGCGCGGCGCAGGATGGCAGTGTACAAGGCGATGCTGTGCAGAACGGTATTGTGCAGAACGGGATCGCGCAGAACGGCGAAAGCCACATCATCTTCGCCGAAGATCTTGCTCCCAGCGATACCGCGCAGCTCGACCGCGCTAAGGTTTTGGGCCTCGTGACCGCCAAGGGCTCAGCGAACTCGCACACCGCGATTCTGGCGCGCACGATGGGCCTGCCCGCCATCACAGGTATCGGCGACGCCTTTGACCCGGCCGATGATGGTCACGTTGCCGTAATCGACGGCGCCAGCGGTGCGGTATTCGTCGACCCGGACGAGGCCACGCTGACCGAATACCGGCGCAGGAAGGCCGAGGCTGAGGAGCACCTAAGCCTCCTGCGGAAGCTCAAGGGCAAGCCCACCGAAACCAAGTCCGGTCAGCGGGTCCACCTGTACGCCAACATCAGCCGTCCCTCTGACGCAGCCGCCGTGCTGGCCAACGATGCTGAGGGCATCGGCTTGTTCCGCAGTGAGTTCCTGTATCTGGAACGCGAGGACTGGCCGACCGAGGAATTTCAGTTCGATGCATACGGACAAGTCGCACAGGAGATGGGCGACCGTCCGGTCATCATCCGTACGCTCGACATCGGCGCGGACAAACAGGTCGACTACTTTAATCTGGGCCACGAGGATAATCCCGCGCTTGGTTACCGGGCAATCCGCATCTGCCTGACCCGCCCGGAGATTTTCAAAGTCCAGTTACGCGCATTATTGCGCGCCTCAGCATACGGCAACATCGCCATTATGCTGCCCATGATCACCTCTGTGCAGGAGGTACGCGACGCCAAGCGGATTCTTGAAGAAGCCAAAAGCGAGCTGCGCGGCGAGCGCATCGACTTCAACGAGAGTATCCAGATCGGCGTTATGATTGAGACGCCTGCGTCGGTCATTATGGCCGACGAGCTGGCCGCCGAAGTCGATTTCTTCTCCATCGGCACCAACGACCTGACCCAGTACACGCTGGCCTGTGACCGTCAGAACCCGAGTCTCGAACGCTTTGCCGACCCGCATTCACCAGCTGTGCTGCGCATGATCCAGATGACTATCGAGGCTGCCCATCGTCATGGCATCTGGTGCGGCATCTGCGGCGAGCTTGGCGCAGACTTGAGCCTGACCGATACGTTCCTGCGCCTAGGAATCGACGAACTGTCCGTCTCGCCCACCAGCGTCCTGCCCCTGCGCAACGTCATTCGCAACCACTGAGATTCAAGGTCGCTTCGGCTGATTCCGATGGCTTTTTGGGCATTGCATTCGGCTGGACATTCGACATCGCATCTTGCCGGCATTTCGTCGTGGGGCAAAGTGTACAATCACCACGTTTGCTTTCGCGCCCAGCGTAAATCGCGTCGCCGGCTCCGCGAACGGATTTCCAGTCACACAGAATGCCGTGAACAGTCAGCCATGCCTGTTGCGCGGCGAAGAGAAAAGAAGAAGCAGTGGATTATCCTCTCTTTACCAAGCTGGCCGCCGAGTTCTTCGGCACCGCCATTCTGATGATCTTCGGCAACGGCTCCGTGGCCAACGTTGAGCTCAAGAACACCAAGGGCCACCACGCCGGCTGGCTGAACATCGCCATGGGCTACGGCTTCGGCGTCATGTTCCCGGTGCTCATGTTCGGTAGCGTCTCCGGCGCGCACATCAACCCGGCCATGACCATCGCCCAGGCCGTCAACGGCCTGTTCCCGTGGAGCGACGTGCTGCCGTACATCGTCGCCCAGCTGCTCGGCGCCCTGCTCGGCCAGCTCATCGTCTACATCACTTACTACCCGCACTACAAGGAGACCGAGGACGCCGAGGCGATTCTGGGCACCTTCTGCACCACTGACGCGGACAACCAGAAGGCCAACTACTTCCTCAACGAGATGTTCGGCACCCTGGTGCTCGTCTTCGGCGCCCTGTGCTGCCTGTCCCTGGCTTGGGGCAAGCAGGATTACGCCGCCGCCTCCATCGTCGTCGGCTTCATTGTGTGGGGCCTCGTGACCTCCATGGGTGGCCCGACCGGCCCTGGCCTGAACCCGGCCCGCGACCTCATGCCGCGTCTGCTGCACGCCATCCTGCCGATCCCGCACAAGGGCTCCTCCCGCTGGGGCGAGGCCTGGATTCCGGTTGTGGCCCCGATTGTCGGCGCCATTATCGGCGCTTGGCTGTTCGTGTTCTTCTTCGCCAGCTGATTCGTTGATTGATTCATATATGCAAATGGCCTCCGCTCGTTTTGGGCGGAGGCCATTGTCGTTGAATCAGGTAAACGCAGAGACTACTGCTCCAGGAACACCTGCGGGGCCTTCATGAAGTTCGTGGCACAGTGTTCGCCGCAGAAGTAATAGGACTTGCCCTCATACTCGCGCGTGATCGCGTCGGCATTCACCGCCACGGTCATGCCGCACACCGGGTCGGTGGCGGTTTCGCCGTCCGCGGGGGCGGTGTGGTGCATGTGCATTCCCATATCCATAGTGTTCTCCTTGTTGGTTGGATTATTGGATTGGTCAGATACGTGATTGGTTTGATTCAGCGTGGTGCGATCGTCGATGATGACGGTCGGCTCGTGAGGCGCGTTGGATGTGGCGGAGCCGGTGATGTCGGCGGCGTTGGCTGATTCGGCCGATCCGGCTGATTCGACATCCGCCATGCTGCTGCCCGAGCCAGCGGTGCTATCGGCAGCACCCACGTTGATGTTCGCTCCATGCAGCCGGTTCGCGTTCAGCACCAGGCACACTGAGCTCAACGCCATCGCCAGACCCGCGATCATCGGGCTCAACAGCCAGCCGGTGAACGGGTAGAGTACGCCGGCGGCCACCGGAATGCCGATGACGTTGTAGCCGAACGCCCACCCCAGATTCTCGCGGATGTTGCGCATCGTGGCATTGGACAGGTTGATGGTCTTGATGACGCCGCGCAAGTCGCCGCTCATCAAGGTCACGTCCGCCGACTGCATCGCCACGTCCGTGCCGGTGCCGATGGCGATGCCGAGATCCGCCTGGGCCAGCGCGGGGGCGTCGTTGATGCCGTCGCCCACCATCGCAATCAGAGTGCGGGATTGCGCGGCCGTGCGGGAGGTGCCGTACGCGGACTTGGCGGCGGCCTCGTCGCGTTCGCGCTGCAGTTTGGCGATCCAGTAGGCCTTGCCGTCCGGCTTGACCTCGCAGATCACCGTATCGATGCCGACTTCGCGGGCGATGCGCCCGGCTACCTCGGCCTTGTCGCCCGACAGCATCACCGTGCGGATGCCGCGTGCGCGCAACGCCGCGATGGCCTCGCGCGAGCCTTCCTTGACTGTGTCCTGCTCGTAGCTCGGCTTGTCCCAGTCGGCGGCCGCGTCCACCACGCCGCGCGTGATGGTGCCGGTCTTGTCGAACACCACGGTGCCGATGCGACGCGCCTGTTCCAGCGCCTTGGCACTGGTGACCAGCACGCCGTTGGTGGCGCCCAAGCCCAGCGAGACCGTCACCGACAGCGGCGTGGCCAGTCCCAGCGCGCACGGGCAGGCGATGATCAGCACACTGACCGCGGTGACCAGCGCGTGCGCCAGTTGCGGCGCCGGGCCCAGTGACGCCCAGATGGCGAACGTCCAGATGGCGATGATCATCACCGCCGGCACGAAATACCGGGCGATCTTATCGGCCAGCTGCTGCACCGGCGCCTTGGTCGCCTGGGCGCGGGCCACCATCGCCGCGATCTGCGAGAGTACCGTGTCCGCGCCGACTTGGGTGGCGCGCATCACGCAGCCGCCCTTGAGCAGCACGGTGGCCCCGGTCACCGGGTCGCCTGCGGTTTTGGAGACCGGCTTGGATTCGCCGGTGAGCATCGATTCGTCGATACGCGCCTCGCCGGCCACGATCACGCCGTCCGTGGGCACGCGCTCGCCGTTCTTGACGACCAGCAGGTCGCCGGTGGCGATGGCGTCGATGTCGGTGTCCGTGAAATGCGCCGGATTACGCCATTCGATGCCGTCCACATTGTCTGCGGAAGTGGCGTTGAGCTTGTGCGCGGTGCGCGGGCGCAGTCTGATAAGCGACTGCACCGCCTTGCCGGTGCCTTCGCGGGCCTTGGCCTCCAGCAGGCGGCCGACCAGCACCAGGGTGATGACCACGCCGACCGATTCGAAATACGGCTCGCGCGAGCCCTCCGGGAACACCCACGGGGCGATGCAGGTCACCAGCGAATACAGGTAGGCGGCCGAAGTGCCCAGCGAGACCAGCGAGTTCATGTCGGGGGAGCGGTGCGCCAGCGCGGGGAAGCCGACCGTGTGGATCGGACGCCCGCAGTAGAACATCACCGGCGTGATGAGAATGGCCTGCAGCCACGGGTTCACCATCCAATGCGGCACCAGCGCGGGATTGGCCATATGCAGCATGGTGACGGCGAATACCGGCAACGTCAGTACCGCGCCCACAATCACCAGCTTCGTCAGCGCCTTGATCTCATTGGCGCGTTCAGCCGCCTCTCGCCGCTCGGCCTCCGCCGCATCCACAACCGGAGCTCCAACCCGCAAGTCTGAGGGAGAGACCCCCTCGGCTTCGGCCGAGCCGTCAGCACGCGGGCGAAGCCCGTCCTTATCCGCACCGTCCTTACTCTCCTCTCCCTCAACCCTCAACAACCCATGCACCATATTCATGCCGCATGCAAACGGATATTCGCCCGCCGGCAACGCCGGTAGTTCCACGTCGGTGGTGGCGTTGCCCGGCAGCATGGCGTCAAGCCCCAGATCCGCGAACACCACATGCGAAGTGCATTCGCCGGTCTCCTGTCGATCGAAAGTCAGCGTGATCGGCGTACCCGTGCGCATGCTGATCACGGCGGGGGAGTACCCGCCCTTGACGGTGATTGTTGCGGATTGGCGTTCGCCGGAGGCGTCCATGGCCCCGGCCGTGGCTTTCTGCGTTCCGAAGAAGAACCGCAGTACCAGCCATGTCAATGCGGCCGCCGCTATCAGCGCCGTGGCGGCCGAGAAGATGCTGAGCTCCATAACCGTTCCTTCCCCTTGTTTGTTGTACTGAACAACAGTGTATACCCTATACCCCTAGAGGGTATATAATGGGGTGTGTTCAGCTGACGGATAAGTATCAGGGGGTTTGCGATGCATGGTTATGACGAAGACAAGGCCAAGGTCATCGCACGATTGCGCCGTATCGAAGGACAGGTGCGTGCCATCACGCAGATGGTGGAGGATGACAAATACTGCATCGATATCCTGACGCAGATTTCGGCGTCGAATTCGGCGCTGAAATCCGTGGCGTTATTGCTGCTGGACGATCATCTCAACCATTGCGTGCGGCAGGCGTCGATTCAGGGCGGCGAGGTGGCCGATGAAAAACTTGCGGAGGCTTCCGCGGCCATTGCGCGTCTCGTCAAATCGTGACGAGTTTTACCGTCATTCACCATCGATGACATACTGGGTACCATGTTTGAGCAAATAGGAACCGTGATTATCGTCATCGTCGTGCTAGTGGTTGGTGCAGGGCTTGGCCTCTTCGCCGGCTTCGTGCTAGGCCGTCATAAGGGTCAGGAGATGGCTCGAGGCGTCAAAAGCGAGGAGCTGGAGGAGGCCAAGACCTCGCTGGAGAATGCGCGATTCGAGAACGCTGAGCTCAGTGCTCGCAATGCTGCCGCGCAAGCTCAGATTGAAGGCGTGAACCAGCAATTGGCTTTCGCCAAGTCACAACTTGCCCAGGCGCAGCAGGCTGAGCAGATTCGCATTCAGCAGGAACGTGAGCGTGCAGCTGCGGAGGCAGAACGGAAGCGTCAGGCGGATGCTCAGGCCGCCGAGGTCAAGCGTGCTGAACAGGAAGCACGTTTGAAAGAACAGAGCAAGGTGCTCGAGGCGCTTGCGCCAGTGGCCAAGAATCTTGATACCTTGCAGAACAAGGTCACGCAGATCGAAGAGGGCCGCAAGAGGGAAATGGGCGCATTGGGAGCCCAACTCAAGGGGCTCAACGATCAGCAGGCCCGTTTGGACAAGGAAACCAGTTCCCTGTCCGCCGCGTTGCGCAACAACAAGGTGCGTGGCGCGTGGGGCGAGGCCCAGCTCAAGAACATTGTCGAGTCCGCCGGATTGCTGGAACATGTCGATTTCGACACCCAGGTGGTGGTCACGGATGCCGATGGGCGTACGTTGCGCCCGGATATGATCGTGCATCTGCCGGGAGGCAAGACCATTCCGATTGATGCCAAAGTGCCTTATGCCGATTACCAGCGTGCCTGCGAAATCCCGGACACCGCCAGCCCCGAGGATATTGCCCGCCGCGATGATTTGCTGCGGTCCCATGCCAAGCGTTGCGCGAGCATGTACGTGCTCTCGGCGAAAAGGCCTATTGGAATGCCTTTGATGTAGCACCTGATTTTGTGGTGGCCTTCATCCCCAATGAGGCACTACTGCAGGCCGCGCTCGAAGCCGATCCCACACTGATGGATGATGCGTTCTCTCGCAAAGTGGCGCTCACCTCGCCGGTCACGCTCTGGGCCGTGCTGAAATCCGTGGCCTATGCCTGGCAGCAGCAGTCGCTCACCGATGACGCCAAGCAGCTGTTCGATTTGTCCCGAGAACTGTACGAACGGTTCTCCACGCTGGGTGATTATGCCATCAAATTGGGCACCCAGATTACTAAGACGGTCAGCGCCTACAACAAGTTCGCGTCCAGTTTGGAACGCCGTGTGTTGCCCACCGCTCGCAAGCTGCAAAAAATCGAACCGACCAAGATCATCGAGGAAGTACCGATCATCGAATCAGATAAAGGCAATGTGAGCGAACTGTCCGCCCCTGAAGTGGTGCCGGCCGATGAAGGTGATACTCATCTGACTGCCTCAGGCGATAGTCTGGAGTCATGACTGAATCTGGATTCCGCCCCACTGGTACCCCGGACCTTGCCGTCGCGAAGAGCCATAATGACTTTGCCATGCTGGAGCCGCGTGAACAGCTAGCCACCTTGCTGAAGGAGCATGTGGTGGGCCGTCCGTTCTCCGAACTTGCCGCGGTGACTTTCGACCACCGTGCCGCCACTGTCATGGGCCATGTACTGATTGACGCTTTGGAAGATGCGGGCTATTCGATTGATGACTTCGATGCTGTTGGTGCCTTGACCGCAGCATCTGTGCCCATGGTGTCTGCCATGATCCAGGCCGCCGCCTCTCGTGGCGAGGGCCTAGATGGATTCGTGATGGACTTCGTCTACCCGTCCATCAAGGGCCCCTCCATCGAAGGCCGCCGTGTGGTGCTGTTGGATGCTTGGCTGTCCGAAAAGTCGTACGTGCAGACCAGCTCGCTGGTCACCCTGCGCAACGGCAATGAGCTGAGCCTCGACTTTGGCATAGTGGAGCAGCTGGGTGCCAAGGTCGTGGCCATCGCCTCGCTGGTCGGTGGCGGTGCCAAAGACATCAATGTGGTCAACCCCTCCACCGGCGACGAGCAAACGCTCCCCTTCATCCAGTCTTCGACGAATCCGAACTGCGGTAAATCCACCTTTGACTTCCCTCACATAAAGTCAGCCGGGCTGAGCAGCGAAGCTGACTAAGAGGAACCGGTGAATAGCGTTATCGAGGAGAAAGATTGCACGCACCCAACCAGATTTCTTTGGCTGCCAAGGCTTCAGGTGAACCGGAATTCCGTGAAATCGGCCTTGGGCCGTGGTCTGAGACCCATCCCGGTGAGCCTCGTCCCGATGATCCGACTTCTTCGAATTATGACGGTCGTTTCGACTCGGTGCTGTTGAACGACGGAGACCGCCGCAACGTATTGGACCGTTACCGCTACTGGACCGTTGCTGCCATTAAGGCCGATCTTGACGCTCGAGGGCGTCACGACTTCGAAGTTGCGGTGGAAAACTGGACCCACGATTTTAACATCGGTTCCATGGTCCGCACCGCTAATGCCTTCCAGGCCAAGCGCGTACACATTGTCGGTCCACATAAGTGGAATCGCAAGGGCGCGTTGATGACCGAACTGTACCAGCACGTCGAACACCACCCCTCCATCGCCGAACTGGTGGAAAGCTGGCATCATCGCATCGCCGGTGAAATCGCCTATGAACGAGCCAAGGCCGGTGCCGCCGCCATCCATGCGCATGATGTGGCTGTGGATGGAGACAACAAGCACCTTCATGAGCTGCTGGCCGAAATCGATGCTTGTGATGCACGCATCAAGGAGCTTCAAGCCGCCCGCGTCATCGCCCTCGACATTATTCCCGGCGCAGTGCCGATGGAAGCCTATGCCTTCCCCAAGCGGTGCCTGCTGCTCTTCGGTGCAGAAGGCCCCGGATTGAGCGAGAAGGCCCTCGCATTGGCCGACGATGTGGTCTACATCTCTCAATTCGGTTCCGTGCGCTCCATTAATGCAGGCGCTGCGGCGGCCGTGGCCATGCACGCATGGATTGCCCAACACGCCGTATCAGGCGTGTAGCCATGCGCCGACAATCCTGCCGCATGGATCGGCGGTCTCATCGTCACCAGAAAAGCGGATATCAAATAATGACCCGAGTGCCTGCCCTGCTGAAATGGTCTCAAAGGGTAGGAAAATGCGGTTTCCCGACAACTGCGTGTCACATACGGCTCATATAGTTATGGCCATGCCAACATTTTCACGCGAAGAAATCGTGCATTTGGGCGATCTGGCCCGAATCGCGCTCACCGATGAGGAAATCACCCGTCTGCAGGGCGAACTGAACGTCATCGCAGACTCCATCAACAAGGTCCAGGAAGTTGCCTCCGACGATGTGCCGCCGACCGCCAACCCGGTTCCGCTGGAAGCCTACCTGCGCCCGGACGTCGCCGAAACCCCGCTCACGCAGGAAGAGGCGCTCGCCGGTGGCCCGAAGACCGAGGCCGGCATGTTCGTGGCACCGCGAATCCTGGGAAGCGAGGAGTAATCGATGAGCAACGAAACCGCAACTCTCGTCAAACTGTCTGCTGCCGAGCAGGCCGCTGCCGTCAAGAAGGGCGACGTCACCTCTCGCGAGCTCGTCGAAGCCCACCTCAAGGTGATCGAGGCTGCCGAGCCGTCCATCAAGGCCTTCCTGAAGGTTTCCGGCGATGTGGCTCTCGAGCAGGCCGACGCCTTCGACGCCAAGTCCGCCGAAGACAAGGCCGCCCTGCCTGAGCTGGCTGGTGTGCCGATCGCCATCAAGGACATGATCGTCACCAAGGGCATCGAAACCACCGCCGCCTCCAAGATCCTCGAAGGCTGGGTGCCGCCGTACGACGCCACCGTCATCGAAAAGCTCAAGGCCGCCGGCATGCCGATTCTCGGCAAGACCAACCTCGACGAATTCGCCCAGGGCTCCTCCACCGAGCACTCCGCCTACCAGACCACCCACAACCCGTGGGATACCGAGCGCGTGCCCGGCGGTTCCGGTGGTGGCTCCGCCTCCGCAGTCGCCGCATTCGAGGCACCGATCGCCCTCGGCACCGACACTGGTGGCTCGATTCGCCAGCCCGGCGCCCTGACCGGCACCGTGGGCGTCAAACCCACCTACGGCGGCGTCTCCCGTTTCGGAGCCATCGCCATGGCCTCCTCGCTCGACCAGATCGGCCCGGTCTCCCGCACCGTGCTCGACTCCGCACTGCTGCAGGAGATCATCGGTGGCCACGACAAGCGTGACTCCACCTCCATCCCCGAAGGCCCGCGCCCGATGGTCGCCGCCGCCCGCGAAGGCGCCAAGCGCGATCTGAAGGGTATGAAGGTCGGCCTCATCAAGGAACTCGGCGGCGACGGCTTCCAGCCCGGCGTCGAGGCCCGCTTCAACGAGGCCGTCGACAAGCTCAAGGAGATGGGTGCCGAGGTCGTTGAGGTCTCGGTCCCGCACATCGGCTACTCGCTAGGCGCTTACTACATCATCATGCCGTCCGAGGTCAGCTCCAACCTGGCCCGTTACGATGGCATGCGCTACGGCCTGCGCGTGATGCCGCCGACCGGCGTGCCGCAGACCGCCGCCAACATGATGGCCTACACCCGTGAAGCCGGCTTCGGCGACGAGGTCAAGCGCCGTATCATCCTCGGCACCTACGCCCTGTCCGCCGGCTACTACGACGCCTGGTACGGCTCGGCCCAGAAGGTCCGCACGCTGATTATCGAAGACTTCAAGAAGGCCTTCGAACAGGTCGACGTGCTCGTGGCCCCCACCAGCCCGTCCACCGCCTTCAAGTTCGGCGAGAAGATGGACGACCCGCTGGCCATGTACATGAACGACATCGCCACCATTCCGGCCAACCTCGCCGGCGTGCCTGCCATGTCCATCCCGGCCGGCCTGTCCGACGACGGCCTGCCCGTCGGCTTCCAGTTCATCGCCCCGCAGCAGCGCGACGAAGTCATGTACAAGCCGGCCGCGGCCCTCGAAGCCGCGCTGGAAGACAGCTGGAACGGCCCGATCTGGAACGACCTCAAGACCCCGTGGCTTGACGGTCTGGGCAAGTGAGCATCGGAAGGAAAGAAACAACATCATGGCTGAAAAACTGATGAAGTACGCCGATGCCACCAAGAAGTACGATGTGGTCTTCGGTCTGGAAACCCACGTGGAGCTGTCCACGAACACCAAGCTGTTCTGCCCGGCCCACATCGAGTTCGGTGGCGAGCCGAACACCGAGCTGACCCCGGTGAGCCTTGGCCTGCCGGGCTCTCTGCCGGTGATCAACAAGACCGCCGTCGATTACGCCATCAAGCTGGGTCTGGCCCTGCACTGCGAAATCGCCGAGTGGAGCCAGTTCGCCCGTAAGAACTACTTCTACCCGGACATGCCGCGCGACTACCAGATCTCGCAGTACGACAAGCCCACCAACGGCAACGGCTACCTGGACGTCGAGCTGGAAGACGGCACCGTGTTCCGCGTGCCGATCGAGCGCGCGCACATCGAGGACGACGCCGGCAAGAACACCCACGTGGGTGGCGCCGACGGCCGTATCGAAGGTGCCGACCACTCGCTGGTCGACTACAACCGTGCCGGTGTGCCGCTGATTGAGATCGTCACCAAGCCGATCGAGGGGGCGGGCGACCGCGCTCCCGAAATCGCCGGTGCCTATGTGCGCGCCATCCGCGACATCGTGCGCGCGTTGAACATCTCCCACGCTCGTATGGAGCAGGGCAACATGCGCGCTGACGTGAACGTCTCGTTGCGCCCGAGCCCGGACGCTCCGTACGGCACCCGTTCCGAGACCAAGAATGTGAACTCGTTCCGCGGCATCGAGAAGACCATCCAGTACGAGATTCGCCGTCAGGCCGCTCGTCTGGACGACGGCAAGGAGATTCTGCAGGAGACCCGCCACTGGGATGAGGCTACGCAGACCACCGCTGGCGGCCGTCTGAAGTCCGATGCCGACGACTACCGCTACTTCCCGGACCCCGACCTCGTCATGCTCCACATCACCAAGGAGCACATCGAGGAGATGAAGGCCCAGATGCCGGAAATGCCGCGCGAGCGCCGCAACCGCCTCAAGTCCGAGTGGGGCCTGAGTGATCTGCAGATGCGCGACATCCTCAACGCCGACGCCTCGACCTGATTGAGGAAACCGTCAAGGCCGGTGCCAAGGCTGCCGGTGCCCGCAAGTGGTGGCTGGGCGAGCTTTCCCGCGAAGCCAACGCCAAGGGTGTGTCCCTCGAAGAGCTGCCGATCACCCCGGCCGATGTGGCCGAGGTCGAGAAGCTCATCGCCTCCGGCAAGCTCAACGACAAGCTCGCCAAGCAGACCGTCGAAGGCGTGCTTAAGGGCGAAGGCACTCCGGATGAAGTCGTCAAGAAGCACGACTACAAGATCGTCGAAGACAACGGTGCCATCGAGGCGGCCGTCGACGCGGCGTTCGAAGCCAACCCGGACGTTGTCGAGAAGCTCAAGAGCGGCAACATGAAGCCGATGGGTGTAATCATCGGTGCCGTGATGAAGGCCACGCGCGGTCAGGCCGACGCCAAGGCCGTCACCAAGGTCGTCATGGGCAAGATCAAGGGCTGATTAGATTCACTGGCTCCCGCTGGTGGGAGCTGTCGAACGGAGTGAGACTGAGGGTGGTCGCCATGTACGGATGACCACCCTCAGTCCGCTTCGCGGACAGCTCCCGCCAGCGGGAGCACTTATTTGTAGGGAAATTCTCCAGTTCAAATCCGTTAGACAGCTCCCGCCAGCGGGAGCCTTTATTGATTCTGTAAGAAAGTCGACTCAGAGCATTTCCAGCGTTCACCCAGTCGAGTAAGATATGTTCGGCACTGGACCGTGAGCCGAAACAAGCCGAACCGGGGGATGTATACCGATGACCGCAACCAACGAGACGCTGAGCATGGCTACCGAAGCGCAACTGAAGCGCGATCTGCCACAGAGCATCGTCATTCCGCCAATCCGTGGCGAAATGGTGCACCTGCGCCCCGCCACCGTCGAGGACCTGGCTCGTTTGGATGAACTTGATGCCTTCTATGGCGCATCCAAGATCACCGGCAAGGATGCGGTCACCGAACGCGCCATCGTACACACATGGGTCCGCCGCTCCCAAGCCTGGGAAGCCGGTCAGGCACCCGCCGAATCCGGCGTGGGCGACCCGGAATCCCGCCGCACCATCGCATGGGCCGTATTGACTGACGCCGACCATGACGATGACGGTCAGCTCGATGCGGCCAGCACCGATAATGTCATCGGCATGATTTTCCTCATCGACATCGACGGCTGGTCCAAGTCCGCCCGCATCCAGATCATCTTGGGCCGTGAGTACCGTGGCCGCGGCTACTCCCGTGACGCCATGCCGCGTGTGATGACTTACGGCTTTGCGCCCGAACCGGCCGGCCTGGGCATGCACCGCATCTGGGTGAGCGTGCCGGAAAAGAACAGCCGTTCGATTTCGGTCTACCAGTCGCTCGGCTTCGTGCCGTCCGGCACCTCGCGCGACGCGTTGTGGGATGTCGAAAACAACAAATACCAGGACCTTATCGTCATGGACACGTTGGTCGACGAGTACGATCCGATTCGTTCGCTTGACGCTTTTGGTATGCACTTGATTGAGGACAACCCGGGTGTCAAGGAAGCGCTGTCCGCGCGTGAGCATTCCATCGCCATCCAGCAGAACAAGCCGGAACCCGAGCCGGCACAGCGTGGTGAGGCAGCCGCCGTCACGACGAGTGACGTGCAGTCCCAGGCCCAGACGCCGGCGGCCGCACAGCCAGTCGAGCCACAGGCTGAGCACCACGACGATACGCAGAAGAACACGCGCCACAGTCTCGAAGAGGAAAGCAACTGGCCGTACGGCCAGGCGGAACGCAAGCCCTCAAAGGAAGCATGGTGGCGTACGCTGGGCCGCGGCCGCAAACGCGATACGGAAAGTGAGTGAGTAAACAAGCATGAGTGCCGAGGATCTCGACAATTACGAAACCGACGCCGAACTCGCGCTGTATAGGGAATATCGTGACGTCATCAAGCTGTTCACCTATGTGGTGGAGACTGAGCGTCGCTTCTACTTGGCGAATAAGGTCGATTTCAACGTGCGTTCCGCTGGTCAGGACGTGTATTTCGATGTGCAGCTGACTGACGCATGGGTATGGGATGTCTACCGTTCCAGCCGTTTCGTCAAGTCCGTGCGCATCGTGACCTTCAAGGACGTGAACGTCGAAGAAGTCCAGAAAACCGATATCGACATTCCCGACGATATTCACTGACAGGCAATCGTCTGATACAGCCTGTATTGACAATGCGCGGCATTCCGTCATCTTACGGCGGGGCGTCGCGCATTGTTCATACAACGCATAGCAAAAGTTCAGACTCGTAACCTTGCCATCGTGTGTCTTGTTTGCTTGCGGCTGATAGAAAATGCCGCATGAACACACACCATATGCAGCAGGGCCTTAAGGGCTCCATCGCGGGCGTGGTTGCTGCCGCCACATTGCTGGCCGGTGGCATCCTGACCGTTCCGCACGCCATGGCTTTGGAGGCCGATGGCCAGTATTACAGCAGCAAGCAGCCATATGTGGCACCTAGCGAAGCGACCACTGCCAGCTATAGCCAGGCGCCGGAAGGCTACGAAACGGTATACACCGAGTCGATGGCTCGCCACGGTTCACGCGGCCTGTCCAGCTACAAATACGACGCATTGCTTATGAAGATGGCCGAAGCCGCCGAAGCGGATAACGGTTTTAAGTCTGATGCCATCAAGTCCGAATTCATGAAGAATCTCAAAGCCATCACCGCCGCAAATGTGGAGAATGGCTACGGTATGCTCACCGGTCAGGGTGCTGACCAACATCAGGGCATTGGCGCACGTGCCTACGAGCGCAACAAGACGCTGTTCGACAACGCAGCCAAGGACGGTGGCAAGATTGCCTATCAGTCCTCTGGCGAAGCCCGCGCTACTGAATCAGGCGAGAATTTTGCTCGCGGTTTCAACGCGGCCTCGAACAATAAACTGGCGAACAGCACTGTGACGCCCGCCGATCCGGCCGGCACCGGCGAGGCGGCGGCTTTCGACAAGACGCCGAACACGCTGTACTTCCACAAGTCCGAAAACCCGGACGGCACTGAGAAAACCGGTGAGGCCAAGCAGCGTGCCGACGATTACCAGAACTTCGTGGAAAACGATGCGATTATCGCAGGCGCTGAGCAAACCATCGCCGAAAACGAGGACGTGAAAACAGCCTCTCACGATTTGCTTTCACAAATCTTCACCGATGACTTCCTCGCCAAACTGGCCGACGGCACGTACGCCTGGTACAACACTGTCGATGGCACCAAGGGCGGCGAGGCCAACTGCGCGCCGGGAGCCGACCCCAGCAAGGATGCCGACGCCTGCGGCGCAGCCAAGAAGAAGATCGCCTCCGAATACGATGCCGCGATGGATCTGTACAACCTGTACATCATCGCCGCTGATATGGAGAACGAGAACACCGGCAGCCATACCTTCGACTTCAACCAGTACTTCCAAGGTGAGCAGGCAGACGACGCCAAGTTGTTCGCCTGGGCGCTTGACGCCGAGGACTTCTACGAGAAGGGCCCGAGCTACGCCGGCCAAGACGAGACCTACACAATCGCACAGCCGCTGCTTGACGATTTCTTCTCGTCGATTGATGAGCGCGTAAACGGCGGATCCACCGTTGCTACTTTCCGCTTTGCCCATGCCGAAACGATGATGCCGTTCGCCGCGCTGCTTGGCCTTCCCGGTTCCACCCAGCAGGCGGCCGCCAGCACCACCGACGTGTACACCTACGCCAACAATGAATGGCGCGGTGAATCGGTGACTCCGATGGCCGCTAATGTGCAGTGGGATGTTGCCGTCAAATCCGGCAACGACCCGAAGACCGGCCGTGCCTACACGCCGCTCGTTCGTATGCTCTACAACGAGCAGGAAATCGCCTTCCGCTCCGAATGCACGCCGATTGCCGATGGTTCCACGTGGTACAAGCTCACTGAGCTTAAAAGTTGCTTGGCCTCCGACCACCAAACCCTAGGCGACGATGCGCATCTGACTGATGATTCCACAACGCAGCCGGGCACAGGACCTAACACTGGTGAAGGAACGAGTACCACTCCGAATAACAATGGTGCGGGAACTCATCAGCCCAGCAACACTCAGGCTAATGGTACGGAAAACGAGTTGAGTCGTACTGGTGTTGCCGTTACTGGTGTTGCGGGGATTATGATGCTGCTTGCACTTGCAGTCATCTCGCTGAATCTATGGAAAGTTCGTCGCTGACGAATTAGCCTAAGACCAAACCGATTCGCCGCGCTGTGTGTGACGCAACGTTGCCGAATACCCCTACCTCACGATTCGATGCGTCGCCTTTCTGCTGATGGAAAGACGGCGCATCGGTCGTATATCGGGAGAATTCTGTAAGCATTCGCTCATCTTTCGGTGTGCGATTCCGGGGCTTCTAGTAGACTGTCTCTGATTTTGCGTTTATAAGGAGCATAATGACCGACAAGCAATCCGTAGTGATTATCGGCGGCGGTCCGGCTGGACTTACCGCCGCGTGGGAACTCATCAAGGACGGCGGTGCCGACAAGTACGACGTGACCGTGCTGGAGGGGACCCGCGAATTCGGCGGTATCTCGCGCACCGTGAAGCACAACGGCAACCGCATGGATATCGGCGGCCACCGTTTCTTCTCCAAAGACGAACGCATCATGGATTGGTGGAAGACCGTTCTGCCGTTGCAGGGCGCACCCTCCTATGATGACAAGAAGCTCGGCCGCGACCACGACATGGAGCCGGGCGGCCCCGATCCGGAGACGGAGGACAAGGTGATGCTCAAGCGCCACCGAGTGTCCCGTATCTTCTGGAACCGCCACTTCTTCGATTACCCGATTTCGCTGAGCCCCAACACGTTGAAGGCCATGGGCTTCAAGCTCACCATGGTGGCCGGCTTCAGCTACCTGAAGTCCATGTTCCACAAGCTGCCGGAAGACAATCTGGAGAACTTCTACATCAACCGTTTCGGCCGCAAGCTGTATTCGATGTTCTTCGAGGGCTACACGGAGAAGCTGTGGGGCCGCCACCCCTCCCAGATCTCCGCCGACTGGGGCGCCCAGCGCGTCAAGGGCCTGTCCATCATGGGCGTGCTCAAGAACGCCTTCCAGAAGCTGCTGCCCAAGAAGCGCTCCAACGCGGAGGTCGAGACCTCGCTGATCGAGGAGTTCTGGTATCCGAAGTACGGTCCCGGCCAGCTGTGGGAGACCGTCGAGTCCAATTGCGAGGCCGCCGGCGTCAAGGTGCTGACCGACGCCAGGGTGGTCGAGGTCCGCCAGACCGATGGTGCCGTGTCTTCCGTGGTGTACGAGGATTCCGAGGGCAACCGCACCGAGCTTTCCGGCGACCAGTTCATCTCCTCGATGCCGGTCAAGGACCTGGTCAACGCCATCGACGCGGCCGGCGCCGATCCTGAGGCCGTTGATTCCAAGCCCGCCCCGGCCGATATGACCGAGGTGGCCAACGGCCTGCCGTACCGCGATTTCGTGACCGTGGGCCTGCTGGTCAAGCACCTGAAGCTCAAGAACACCACCAGCATCCCCACCCTCGGCAATCCGCCGATCGTGCCGGACTGCTGGATCTACGTGCAGGACCCGGGCTACAAGGTCGGCCGTCTGCAGATCTTCAACAACTGGAGCCCGTACCTGGTCAAGGACGTGGACGACACCGTGTGGATCGGTCTCGAGTACTTCTGCGAGGAGGGCGACTCGTTCTGGAACATGAGCGAGGAGGATGTCACCAAGTTCGCGATTTCCGAGCTCACCCGCATGCGTGTGATCAACGGTCCGGACGAGGTCATCGACTCCCATCGTGAGCGCGTCAGGAAGGCGTACCCCGCCTACTTCGACACCTATGAGCACATGGACGAGCTCATCGAGTACCTCGACGGCTTCGGCAACCTGTACTGCGTGGGCCGTAACGGCCAGCACCGCTACAACAACATGGACCACTCCATGGCCACCGCCATGGAGGCCGTCGGCAACATCAAGACCGGCAAGACGTCCAAGAAGAACGTGTGTCCGTCAACACCGAAAAGTCCTACCACGAAGAAAAGTGAATAAACCTTGTTGAGCTCCCTCGTCACAGAGGGAGCTTTTTTGGTTTTCGGCGGGCCGTTTTGCGTTGGTCGAGTTGGCGTTGTACAGTGAACGAAGTTCGCAGAGACTCAGAGACGCAGCGAACATTCATGAGCGGTGCAACCGCAATAATCACTCTTAACGCCTGGATAGGCATGGGTCTGTTCGGTATGGAAAGGGCAACCAGTGGCAAATAGCCAGAATCTTGAGGATATGAAGCTGCCTGAGCTCAAAGAGCTCGCTAAACAGATGGGCCTGCGCGGCACGTCGACCATGCGCAAGCCCGAGCTGCTCGCCACCCTGCAGGCGGCGCGCAATGGTGGAGAGCCGCCGGCCGGTGTGACCGTGCGCGCCCCCAAGGCCGCCAAAACCGCCAAGGTCGTCAAGGCTCCGCAGTCCGATGCCGCTGAGGCCAACACCACAGACAATGCTGACGTGGCCACCCAGTCGCCGGCTCCGGCTCCGGCTGCCACGGAACCGCAGCTCGATTTGCCGCTTCCCGTGGCCGACGATGCCAAGAAGGACGAGACCGAACCGCGACGCACCCGTCGTAAGGCCGCCGATGATGCCGCATCCGAACCGCGTGCGGCCCGCTGTCGTCGCGATGACGACCAGCCCGATTTCGCTCGCCGCAAGCCGCGCAAGAAGGCCGATGAGGCCGGCGATCTGCTGGCCACGCTCGATTTGGGAGATGCAGCGCCTACCGAGCGTCGCCGCGAGCGTCACGAGGACGTGGAAGTTCCGCTGATTCGCCGAGTCCGTGATGATGAGGACGAGCAGCCTCGCCGCCGTCGTCGCACTGCGGAAAACAGCGAAGAAACCGTGCGTGACCTCGACGATATCCTGGCCACGCTGCCCACGCAGAAGCACGAGGAAACGTCCGAAGACGGCGAGCAGAACGACGATCACGAGTTCGTGCGTCGTAACCGCCGCGACCGTAGCGATCGCAACGATCGCGATACCCGTAATGATCGCAGCGATCGCCGTAACCGTCGCATGCGTGGCCGTGATCGCGACAACGCCGATGATGATCGTCGCTATGATGATCGCGATAATCGTAGCGATCGCAATGACCGTGATAGCCGCCGCGAAGAGCCGCAGGAGGATCTGGTGCCGGTGGCCGGCATCGTCGACGTGCTCGACTCCTACGCTTTTGTGCGCACTTCCGGCTACCTGCCCGGCCCGAACGACGTGTACGTTTCCATGGGCCAGGTCAAGAAGTACGGCCTGCGCAAGGGCGATGCCGTGCATGGTTCGATTCGCGCCCCGCGTGAAGGCGACCGCCGCAACCGGCGCCAGAAGTTCGTGCCGCTGCAGGCCATCGATTCCATCAACGGCCAAAGCGTTGAAGAAGCGCTCAACCGTCCGCAGTTCTCCAAGCTCACGCCGCTGTACCCGCAGGAGCGTTTGAAGCAGGAGACCGCCCCGAACAAGCTCACCGGCCGTATCATGGACATCGTTTCCCCAATCGGCAAGGGCCAGCGTGGCCTGATTGTCTCCCCGCCGAAGGCCGGTAAGACCATCACCCTGCAGAACATCGCCAACTCCATCGCCGCCAACAACCCCGAGGTCCACCTTATGGTGGTGCTCGTGGACGAGCGACCCGAAGAGGTCACCGATATGGAGCGCACGGTCCAGGGCGAGGTCATTTCCTCCACCTTCGACCGTCCGGCCTCCGATCACACTACGGTTGCCGAACTGGCCGTCGAACGCGCCAAGCGTCTTGTGGAGCTCGGCCAGGACGTGGTCGTACTGCTCGATTCCATGACCCGACTGGCTCGCGCTTACAACATCGCAGCCCCTGCCTCCGGCCGCATCCTGTCCGGTGGTGTGGACGCGCAGGCCCTCTACCCGCCGAAGAAGTTCTTCGGTGCGGCCCGCAACATCGAAAACGGCGGCTCCCTGACCATCATCTCATCTGCGCTGGTGGAAACCGGCTCCAAGATGGACGAGGTGATTTTCGAGGAGTTCAAGGGCACCGGCAACATGGAACTGCGCCTGTCCCGCGAGCTGGCGGACAAGCGACTGTTCCCGGCCATCGACATCAACGCTTCCGGCACCCGCCGCGAGGAGCTCATCACCAACCCGCAGGAACTGCCGATTATCTACCGTCTGCGTCGACTGCTGGGCGGCATGGAGCCCGAGCAGGCCTACCAGACGCTGGTGCCGCGCCTCAAGAAGACCGCCACCAACCGCGACTTCCTCGCCGCCATCGTGCAGCAGGCCAACACCGGCAACGCGGTCAACGGCAACTGATCAGACCGCTGAACAATAGTGTAAGGGCTGCACCCTGATTGATACGGGGTGCAGCCCTTGTCGTATCTGATGCAAATACATCAACTATCACATTGCAGTTGTAGTATTGCCGTCAACGTTCACATGCACGCTGACGATATATGAGATGAAAGAGGCATCACTGGGTTCGATTGTTTTGGGAGTGGGCAGTGGTGCGGCCATGTTCGGCGATGCGGATGCCAGCCATATCCTCACCGGCGACTATGACATCTGAGATATCTGACTTTGCGCATCGTGCAAAGCCGTAATCGGGAGTATCCTCGAATCTATGAGCGAAACGAGCAGCGACTGGCAAAGGACCACCATCGACTCCGCCCAGGCGGCGGCCCACCCGGAAACCGCACAAGCGGTGGCGCGCATCAAAGCGCTGCGCCAAACCATCGATAACATCGATTCGGCGGTCATCGCATTACTGGCCGAGCGGTTCAAGGCCACCTCGCAGGTCGGCGTGCTCAAAGCCAACGCCGGATTCGCGCCCGAAGACACCAAGCGTGAGGACTATCAGATCGAACGCCTCCACCGCATCGCCATCGATGCCGGGCTTGATCCGGAAATTGCCGAAATGTACCGTGAATTCGTGGTTACCGAAGCCAAGAAGCGCCACCAGCGCATAGCCGATGCCGGTGGTGACCCGGGCGTACTCGACGTATTCGCCTGATTCGCCCGCAGCGAATGGGCACCTTTCGGATATTCGTCTATAGGGCAAGTTGCCTGCAGCGACTACATTAATACGGGAATGGAATGCCCGTAGTGGTCGACTGTATGAATGGGATACGTAGATGAGATGTGGTGCCGCACTGGTCAGTTGCGCATTGTGCGTGGCTTCGATTCTCGGCGGTGCTTGGATGTCTCGTCCGACTCCGGTTGATTACGGTCCGGTGCTCGCTACGGCAAGTGATATGTACGCCGTCACCGATGCCGAAGGGGAGCCGGTCCGTTGGTATGTGGTAGGGAAGGGCGGCGCCGGCAATGGCGCCAGTGCCGATTCCGGCAATAGCGGTTCCACTGATACCGATTCCGCCAATAGTAATTCCGGCACGTCCAAGGTTTCTCGTATCCCCGCTTCCGCCGCCACCCTGCCATGGAAAGTCAGCGTCACCTACTCGCTTGACGGTCCGAACGTCGAGGCAAACGAGGTTGCCGGCGCGTCTGGACTGATCGGCGTGTATATCGATATTAAGCCGCAAACCAAGGAAGCCAACCGTACGATCCCGGTTGTCGCCTTTACCGTGCCTACGCAGGTAGCCGATGATGTTTCCGCTGACAACTCCATTACGGTGACCACGCAAGGTTCCAATACCGTAGTCGCCGCAGCTGGAAAAGCCGCAACCGGCTTGGAATTCAGCTGCTATATGAACGCCAAAGACTTCTCCATGAGTTCCGTGGCGCTCGCCGTATTGCCTTCCAATTCCAGCAGTCCGGCAGTTGGTGCTAATCCCGATGCCGCGAATGCTGCGAATGCTGCCGCACAGCCTGCTGCCGATACGGATGTCGCCCAACTCACCGCCTCTGCCGCCACACTGGTCGATTCACTGACCGACGCCGGTTCTGGTGAACAGCAACAGCTCATCGAGCAGCTTCAAACCCTGCGCGATAACGAACGTGCGCTGAACAAGTCTGTAGTGGCCGAACGCGAAACCGCCCATAAGCGGACGTTTGAAGACTATATGGCCGCGTATGTGGGCTCATATACCACGCACCTGTCTGGATCGATTGGCACCTCCACCCAGTTGCCGGCGTTGATGGGCACGGCCGGCGAACTGTCCGGGGACACGCCTTTGACTCAAGCCGTACTCGACTTGGCCAACGCGGTGAACAACGTCAGTGCCGCACATCAGCATGCCGGTGCGGTCGATGCGTTGGACGAGGTGATTCGCCGCATCCAGCAGCAAGGCACCACCGGACTGGTGGATGATCTGATCGCCGAGGCTTCGGAGGAAGCCACTCAAGGCTCCAAGCAATACGCCGATGGCCAGAGCCAGCTCTCCGCCGCAATGATTCCGTATTCGATGAAATACACGGACGTTTACACGGCCAATTTGAGCGCCCTGACCGGCGGCACGTCCTCGGGCGCCACCGCTTACGAGAGCCAAGCCATCGCCGAAACCAACGGTAGCGATGAACTCGCCGACGCTCAATCCAAGGTCGATGCCGCGATGAGCACGCTTGCCACCGCCTCCGAGCATACGGGCAAAGCCACGGCCTTGCGCCAGATTGTATTGCGATTCTCCGATCAGTTCGAAGGCGGCGCGTCCTCGGCTTCCGGCAGTGATGGTGATGGTTCGTCCGGTGATGTCTCTTCCGATCCGGTGACCGAGGCTCAGGCACTGACCGGCCTGGTCGATTCGCAATCGCAATCGTTCTACGGCAAGACCCGGGTCGCCCAAGCCAAGCGTAAGGCCGATGCCGCCCGTAAGCAGGCCAAAGCCGCGCAACAGCAGCAGTCGCAGCATTCCAAGGCCTCACTGGTCGATGACACCATGTCCATGTCTGCTGGCGATGTGATGAACTATGCGGGTGGTCTTACTTCGGCCATCGGTGGTGGTGATAAGTCCGACTCGTCTAAGAGCGCTGGTTCGGGAACGAACGACTCAGCCAAGTCGAGCGACACTGGCGATTCCGGCAACGGCAAGGCCTCCGACGCCAGCGATTCCGGCAACAATCTTGACACCGCTCCAGTACTGTTCGGCTTTGGCACTGGCGGCACGCTGTTCAAGCACGATATGAACGCGCTGATTAATGAGACCGTGAAAATCAGTGATGCTGGCACGCTCTTGGCGCAGGCCGTCGCGCAGCTCGACAGCCCCAATACGCAACAAAAAACCGCCGAAACCCGATATCTCATCGTGATTCCGACGGTGTGATGGTGTATGCGGGATATTTGCGTGCCGTCCCACAGTCGTGTCATCCGAACGTCAAAAAACAAAAGAGGGGAACCTCAATAGGTTCCCCTCTTTTGTTGTTGTGCGTAACGTTCAGTGCTTTGGCTTCTTAGCTGGCCGAGCCGTTAAGCGGGAAGCCGGTGGGCTTCCCGTAGGCTCGGAAACGAGCGGCATTGCCGTGAGACCTACTGTTGTTGTGCGTAACGTTCAGTGCTTTGGCTTCTTAGCTGGCGGCTCACCGAGCTCGCTGGCTTCGACGGCGACCTCGGTTTCGGGCGTGCCTTCGGCGGCGGATTCCTCGGCGTGCTTGGCCACCAAGTCGAACTTGCCGACCACGCGACCGGCCTGCGCGATATCGCCCAAGGCGGCGTGAATCGCTTCCACACCTTCCGAAGCAGCGGACAGTGCCACAGACAGGATTGGGGTCTTCATGGAGACCTTGGCCTCGGACTTGATCTTACGCAGCTGCTCCACGGCCTTGCCGGCCCAAGTCAGCAGCTCGGGGGAAGCACCGGTGGCGGCCTCGACATACGGGTCCACGACCGGCCAGGCGGCGCGATGCACGGAACCGGAACCGGCGTGCATCCAGCTCCACACTTCCTCGGTGGCGTACGGCAGGTACGGGGCCAGCAGACGTGCGAAGGCGTCCAGGCCCAGACCCAGAGCGGTGCGGGCGGACTTCACAGCCTTCTCGGACGGCACATTGCCGTGCTCGTCCGGAGTGCCATAGGCGCGGTTCTTGACCAGCTCGATGTAGTCGTCGCAGAACTGCCAGAAGTAGGACTCGATGACTTCCAGCGCCTTGGAATGCTCGTAGGATTCCAGCGCCTCGGTGGCCTGACGCACCACCAAAGCCAGCTTGGCCATAGCGGCGCGATCCAGCGGTTCGGTCACATCGGCCGGGTTCCACGCGGCCTCGGCGGCAGCGCCCACGTGATGGTTCTCGTCCTCACGGCCGATGGCCAGCGCGAACTTGGTGGCGTTCAGCAGCTTGATGGCCAGTCGACGGCCAATCTTCATCTGGCCGATGTCGTACGTGGCATCGAGGCCTAGGCGAGCGGCGGCGGCCCAGTAACGCACGGCGTCCGCGCCGAACTTCTCGATCGGCTCGTTCGGCACCACGACGTTGCCCTTGGACTTCGACATCTTCTTGTGGTCGGGGTCCAGAATCCAGCCGGACAGCGTGGCATGGGCCCACGGCAGGCACTTGTTCTCCAAGTGCGCGCGGTCCACAGTCGAGAACAGCCAGGTGCGGATGATGTCCTGACCCTGCGGGCGCAGGTCCATCGGGAAGGTGGAAGCGAACAGGGCCTTGGAGGCCTCGTCCGGCTCGGCCCAGTGGGTCACGATCTGCGGGGTCAGCGAAGAGGTGGCCCAGGTGTCCATGATGTCCTTTTCGGCGGTGAAACCACCGGGCACATCACGCTGGGACTCGTCGTAGCCCTCCGGCACGTCGATGGTCGGGTCGATCGGCAGACGATCCTCGGACGGAGTGATCGGGTGATCGTAATCCGGCTCGCCGGAAGCGTTCACCGGGTACCACAGCGGGAACGGGACGCCGAAGAAGCGCTGACGGGAGATCAGCCAGTCGCCGTTCAGGCCGTGCACCCAGTTCTCATAACGCACGCGCATGAAGTCGGGGTGGAACTCGAGTTCCTTGCCACGCTCGATAAGCTCGGCGTTCAGCTTGGCGTCGGTACCGCCGTTCTTCAAATACCACTGGCGGGAGGTGACGATCTCGAGCGGCTTGTCGCCCTTCTCGTAGAAGTTCGTCATACGCTTGGTCGGGGTCGGCTCGCCGTCCAGATCGCCGGACTCGCGCAGCTTGTCGACGATGATCTTGCGGGCGGAGAACGTGGTCTTGCCAGCGGTTTCGGCAAAGACCTCGCGGCCGGCCGGGTCCTCGATCCAGTCCGGGGTATCCATCACGATACGGCCGTTGCGCTGGATGATCGGGCGGGTGGGCAGCTTCAGGTCGCGCCACCACTCGACGTCGGTTACATCACCGAACGTACAGCACATGGCGATACCGGCACCCTTGTCCATTCGGCGGCCGGGTGCGCCAGAATCGGCACCTTGACCTTGAACAGAGGGGAGTAGACGTACTGGCCGAAGTACTGCTTGTAGCGTTCGTCGTTCGGGTTGGCGATCAGCGAGGTGCAGGCCGCCAGCAGTTCGGGGCGGGTGGTCTCGATGTAGATCGGGGTGCCGTCCTCAAAGCGGAAGGCCACCTTGTGGTAGAAGCCGGGGTATTCGCGCGATTCGAGCTCGGCCTGGGCCACGGCGGTCTGGAAGGTCACATCCCACAGGCCGGGGGCGTCCTGCTGGTAGGCCTCGCCACGGGCGAGGTTGCGCAGGAAGGCCTTCTGGGCCACACGCTGCGGGTGCTGACCGATGGTGTGGTAGGTCTGCGACCAGTCGATGGACAGACCCAGCTTGCGCCACAGGGCCTCAAACAGCTTCTCATCCTGAGCAGTCAGACGCTCGCACAGCTCGATGAAGTTCTTGCGGGAAATCGGCACCTGATCCTTGGCGTCAATCTTCTTGCCATCAGTGCCTTCAAACGGCGGCTTGAAGTCCGGGTCGTAAGGCAGAGACACGTCCACGCGCACGCCATAGTAGTTCTGCACGCGGCGCTCGGTAGGCAGGCCGTTGTCATCCCAACCCATCGGGTAGAACACGTCGTAGCCGCGCATGCGCTTGTAGCGCGCAATCACATCGGTGTGCGTGTAAGAGAACACGTGACCCACGTGCAGCGAACCGGAGACGGTGGGCGGCGGGGTGTCGATGGAGTAGACGGCCTTGCGGTCGCGGGTGTTGCGGAATTTGTAGGTGCCGTCTTCATCCCAGACGGTGCGCCACTTGTCCTCAAGTCCGTCCACGCCGACTTTGTCGGGCAGCGGGGTGAGGTTGGCGTTGATGATGGATTTGCCTTCAGTCATAAGGCCAAAGTTTATGCACGTTGCATGACAAGCCGAACTGTACAGTAAACAGCCCAGTAGGCTGTTCGCAGGCGAGGTACGAACGATCGAACGATAGTGAGCCAAGGACTATCGGGCGTAGCCCGTCCGTGACTGAAGGTTGCCTACTTCACCGTCAACCCGGCCAGCGGCATGCGGCGATTGATCATCGAGGTCGGGTAGCCGGAGACCTTGGTGGACGCCACAGTGAAGCATTTGCGGGTATACAGCCAATCACTGGCCGCATCCTCGCTGATCAGCCGGGCGTACGCCTTCATTCGTGCCTCATAATCGGCGTCATTAGTGGCGGCGCGAGCATCCGCATAGGCCTGTTGCGCTTCGGTATGGTCGTAATGGAACATGGAATCGGGGTCGGCGAATATGCCGGCATCATCCGTGCCGTCCATGCTCATCACGGTCAGTTCCCATTTGCCGTCCTTGATTCGTTTGGCATAATCCTCATCGGAGAGCACTTCAAGGTTCACCGTGGGGCGCGGCTGCCGCTCGATCTGCTGCTTGATGGTTTCGGCCAACGACCGGTATTCTTCGGGAACCACCAGATTCACCGTAGTCAGGTATTGCGCACCAAAGTAGGAGAACATCTGCCCAGCTTGGTTTTCGTCATGCGGGTACAGTCCGGTCAAATCTTCGTATCCGGGTTCCAGCAGGCTGATGGGGCCGCCCAATGCTCCGGCTGCGTCGGGTTGGGCGGAGGCGATGCCGGCTGCGTCGATTTGATAGCGGAAGGCTTTACGCGCCTGTTCGTCGGAGAGCAGCGAATCGGTGCCGTTGTTGTAGGCCAGCAGCACCTTATCCGTAGTGGCCCCCTCCTTGACGGTCAGGCCATCCTTGCCGTTCAAACCGGTGGCCGTCGAAGCCGAAACCGGTGCCGCCATATCGAGACTGCCGTCGGTCAGGGCCTTGCTGAGCGCATCGGCGTCGGAGTATTGCATAAATTCAACGACATTGCTGGCCGCTTTGGTGCCATGGTAGGTATCGCTGCGCGCCAGCTTCAGGGAATGGCCAGGCTGGAAATCGGCCACGGTGAATGGTCCGGAACCTATGGCCTTGCGTTGATAATCGGCACTGGATGACTCGGAATCGTAGACAATGCCGAGTCTGCCGGACAGCGCTCGCAGCAGCGTCGGATTGGGCTTGGCAAGCGTAATGACCACCGTGGTGGCGTTCGGATTGGCGACCGACGCCAGATCGCCCAATTCGTCGACGTCCGCCACCTTGTTGGTCACGTTCTGTTGCAACGACCACACGGCGTCCGAGGCGTCCAACGTATGGCCGTTCGAGAAGGTGACGCCCGATTGCAGTGTCAGGGTGACGGTCAGTCCGTCATCGGAAGTCTTCCAGCTTGTCGCCAGTCCCGGCTGAAGCTTGTTGTCTTGATCGACGGTCACTAATGTCTCATACACATTGTCGACGAGCAGGCGTTCGGCTGCCGCAGAGGAATCGGACCGAATATCCAAGGATTGCGGCATATCGTCGATGCCAATGGTCACATCGGCATCGAGGGATGATCCCGGCTGGAACCGGTTTTGCATGAACGTCCATCCCACAACCACGAGTGCGCCGAGTGCCACGGCGACTCCGAGAAAAATCCCCCACTTGGACCATGTATTGTCCCGCTTGCTGTGCTGCATGGTTTTCAGTCTAGCGGTGGATTCAGCCTAGAATCCGCAATTCACCATGATGAGGTATGAGTTAGCGCTTGGACGTGCTCTTGCCGGCGGGCGGCGCATAGCTAGGGCAGGTGTCGGACAGCGGGCAGTTGGCGCAGTCAGGGGTACGTGCGTGGCAGGTGGCCCGGCCGAACAGAATCAGTCGGTGGCTGAGATTCGTCCACTCTTCGGGCGGAAAACAGGAGGTGATTTCCTTCTCGATTTTCACGGGATCGGGGTGTGCGGACCGCCAATCCGACCGCCAACGCAGTCGTCCGGTTACGCGCATCACATGCGTATCGACCGGGAATCCGGGGATATCGAACGCGTTGCCGAGCACGACGTTCGCGGTTTTGCGGCCGACCCCCGGCAAGCTGGTCAGTTCATCCATCGTGCGCGGCACCACGCCGCCGAACCGTTCGTCCAGTGCCGTGGCCAGTCCGATGAGATGCTGGGTTTTCGAACGGTAGAACCCCAGCGGATGAATGATGTCTTCGACTTGGGCCGGGTTCGCGGCCGCCAAGTCACGGGCGGTGGGGTAGGTGGCGAACAGTTCCGGGGTGACCGTGTTGACACGCTTGTCGGTGGTCTGGGCGCTGAGCACGGTGGCGATCAGCAATTCGAGCGGATTCGAGAAATGCAGTGCGCAAGCGGGTGCCGGAATCACCTGGCGCAGAATGTCGTATTCGTCATGCATGCGCGTGAGACGCGCGGATTTGGTTTCTCTCATCGTATGGACCTAAGCGGCGTAATATCGATGATTGATAGTTTGCAGCGCCGCTGGTCTGTCAGGCGACGGTGTTGAGATCGGGAGTATCGTCATCGGTGTCGATGGCGGCAGAGGATGCTTTGGCGGCCTGCTGTGCGGCGGCAGTTTCCTTATCCGTCTCCGGCGGGTCGAATCGGTAGCCCACGTTGCGCACGGTGCCGATGAGGTGTTCGTATTCGCCGCCGAGCTTGGCGCGCAGACGACGGATATGCACGTCGACCGTACGAGTGCCACCGTAGTAGTCGTAGCCCCATACTTCCTGCAGCAACTGGGCGCGCGTGAACACGCGGCCGGGGTGCTGGACCAAGTACTTGAGGAGTTCGAACTCCTTGTATGCCAGATCGATGGGGCGTCCATGCAGGGAGGCGGTATAGCCGTTGGTGTCCACAATGAGGTCGCCGGAGCGAATCTGGCCATCTTCCACCGTGGTGGTGGATTCGGCGGGAGAACCGGCTGCTGCGGCTGCGGGAGCGTTGCCGCGCTCGGAGACCAATCGCAATCGGCCCTCGACTTCGGCCGGGGAAGCGGTGGCGACCACCACATCCGCAATGCCCCACTGGGAGTTGACCACGGTGAAGCCGCCTTCGGTCAGCACCAGCACGATTGGCGTGGACAGGCCGGAAGCGTGGATGAGGCGGCACAAGGTTTTGGCGGTCGCCAGATCATCGCGTGCATCCAGAAACAGAATGGTGTTCTCCGGCATCTTCACCAAGCTGGCTGCATCCATCGGCAGTACGCGGACGCGATGAGAAAGCAGGGCGAGTGATGGCAAAACGGTGGCGGGGTCGCTGGCGAAAGTCATCAACGTAAGATCCGTCACGCTAATCCCCCTTATCCTGCAATGTGTTACGCAATTGCTCGGTGTGGCTGTACGAGTCGTCAGCGGCGTTATGCCGCTTTCGCACGGTTTTCATTATTCTACGCGCTTGTAGTGGACACATAGGTTACAAGTTTGCGGAATATGGAACGGTGGACGTCCATCAACCGATGATACGGCCGAGCACCAGTGCGGTTGCGGCGATGGTCACGCCCATCAGCATTACCGGCATCAGGCCGGTACCGATCCACGGATAACGGATATCCGGGTCCGGATCGGCGTCGCGCACCCACAACGTGGAAGCCACGGCCAAAGCCAGTCCCAAAACGATGAGGATGATCAGGGCAACGGTTCCCGCAACGGTGCCCTTGGCGAGCATCGCGCCCAAATCAGGTAGGAAGCACCAGCCGGCCACGGCGAGAGCTGCCACACCGGAAGTCACGGCGTGAGAGAGTGCGCGGATAAGATGTTCGCGCTTCTCACGAGCCATCTGGCGTCCGAAGGAGAAGACCACCAGCACCACCAGCAGCAGGCCCATGGCCAGTGCCCATGAATACCAAGGAAGTACCGAGCCATCCGCAGCGGTCTGATCCGGCGGAACCTCGCTGGTCGGGAAAGGTACGATGACGAAAATCAGAGAAATCGCGCCAAACACCAAAGTGACGATACGATCCAGTATGCTGCCGCGGAACGGCCAGAATACGACAAATGCGGCCAACGTCAGAGCGGCGATAATCAAAGGGATGATGGGGACGGTGCCAGGGGAGGGAATGACCGTGGCTGCGATGAACAGTACATAGGACGTCAGTTGGGCCAACAACATGCTCAGAGCTTTGTTCTTCCAACCCTCCTGGGTGATCTCGGTCATGATACGCCTCTCAGATAATCGAATTTCTATCCCAATCCTACGTCGGGCATTGGAACGGTGAAATCAAACAAAATAGCCCCTTCTGGTGAAGGGGCTTATGGCACTAAATCAGAACGCGATAACGCCCAAATGCTCCAATAGCACTTTGATGCCGAGTAGAATCAGCACCACGCCGCCGGCGATCTGCGCCGGCTTCTGCCAGCGGGAACCGAACGCGCGGCCAATGTACAGGCCCGCAGCGGAGAACAGTCCGGTGACCACACCGATGCTGAGGATGGCGAATGCCATATGGGCTTTGGTGAACATGAAGGCCAGGCTCACGCCCACGGCGAACGCATCGATGCTGCAGGCCACGGCCAGGGGAAGCATATGCTTCCAATCGAACTGGGCGGTCTCCTTGGAGTTTTCCTCATCTTCTTCGAAGGCTTCGTGAACCATGTTGCCGCCGATGAACACCAACAGGGCGAAGATGATCCAATGGTCGAATTGGGTTACGTATTTGCTGAATGTAGATGCCGCGAAATAGCCGAGAATAGGGAACAGCATCTGGAATCCGCCGAACCAGAGGGTGCTTTTCACGGCGTCTTGTACTCGTACGCGGGATACGGTCAGGCCTTTGCCAATGGATACGGCGAATGCATCCATAGCTACGGAAACAGAAATAAGCAGGATTTGAATGATTATCGAAATCATGGTGTGACAGAAGGTTCATCGCCGGATTACCGTGCGATGGGCCTCGACCAGCGTTCCTACACGCCGCCTACGCCTAGTTGAAAAGACAAAACATTACTGTATCACAAAATACAAGCTCCCTCTGTTGGGCCCGGATTCAACTTGTAAGTGCAACGGCTGGTTTCGGGTCGGCTTGTTTTGATTGTAGCTTGGCCATCTCCTCGTCCCATACCTCGTTGGGCGTTTTGTATCCGAGGAGTTTCATGGGGGTGTCGTTGATCTCCCCGACGATCGCGTCGAGCTCGTCCTGCGTGAGATCCTCGAAACTGGTTCCCTTGGGCAGATAGCGGCGGATCCTGCCGTTCCTGTTCTCGTTGCTGCCGCGCTGCCAGGAGCTGTACGGGTCGGCGAAGTACGTGAGCATGCCCAGCGCCTCGTCCACCAGCACGTGCAGGGACGCCTCCGTGCCGTTGTCCCACGTGCGGTCGACGCGCGCGGCCGGCGGCATGCCCTTGAATATCTCGTACTCGGCCCTGGCCGTGGCGGACGCGCTCTTGTCGTCGACGAGCCGGGCGAACAGCCTGCGGCTCCTGCGCTCCACCTGCGTGTTCATGCAGCGCCTCGACGGCGCGGCGCCGACCACCGTGTCCGACT